>Ga0307426_1000834_pt1 | contig 21004 bp, 22 predicted proteins | sample SalMarWE160340MG_FD_202165 | JGI IMG/M metagenome (GOLD analysis project Ga0307426, IMG submission 202165) | Salt marsh sediment microbial communities from the Plum Island Ecosystem LTER, Massachusetts, United States - WE1603-40 | ecosystem: Environmental > Aquatic > Marine > Intertidal zone >...
TGGCATTCCTGCGCGGCCGCAGCTATGTGATGCCCCAGGATGTGGTCGACGTGGTTCCGGATGTGATGCGCCACCGTCTGGTTCTCTCCTACGAAGCGCTTTCCGATGCTGTGACCGGCGATGCGATCCTGCATCGGATCCTGGAGCACCTTCCGGCTCCGGCCGCGCCGTTGGAAAATCATGTCAGCGTCGGCGCGGAATCCTGAGGCAGGGAATCCTGAAGTGCGCGACCCGGAGGCGATCCTGCAGCGTCTGGATTGGACGGTGATCCGCCGCCTGGACGGACTGCTGCAGGGGGACTACCGGACCCTGTTTCGCGGCTTCGGATTGGATCTGGCGGAGCTGCGGGAGTATCAGGTGGGGGATGATGTGCGCTACATCGACTGGAATGTCACCGCTCGTATGCAGACTCCCTATATACGCCAGTACAACGAGGACCGGGAGGTGAGCGCCTGGTTCCTGCTGGATCTCAGTCCCTCAGTGGATTTCGGCACCGTCAACACCGTTAAGAGGAACCTGCTCATCGATTTCGTGGGGGTGCTGGCCCGTTTGCTCACCCGGCACGGAAACCGGGTCGGGGCGGTCCTGTACGGCGGTGCCGTTCAGGGGGTTGTTCCGGCCCGCAACGGCAAAACTCAGGTTCTGCACCTGATCGATACCCTGCTCGCGCAGCCTCGCTTGACTCGTAGCCCGCCCACGGATCTCGCCGTTCTTCTGAATGCGGCCCTGCGGGTCCTGCAGCGGCGCTCCCTGGTGTTTCTAATCTCCGACTTCATCAGCCGGCCGGGTTGGGATAGGCCTTTGAACATGCTCACCCGACGCCACGAGGTGATCGCGATCCGTCTTTTCGACCCCCGGGAGATCGAGCTGCCCGATATCGGGCCGGTCTACATGGAGGATGCCGAGACCGGCGAACAGATCTACCTGGACACCCATGATCGGGGGTTCCGGAAGCGTTTCATCGAGGCTGCCCGGCGCCGAGAGTGGGAGCTTCGCTCGGCTTTCAGCCGTGCCGGTGTGGATGCCCTTTCCCTTTCCACCGAAGATGATTTGATCAAGGAAATTGTTCGTTTTGCCACTCTGAGGAAGCAGCGCAGCATCGTAGCCCGAAGCGTGGCCAAGTCGAGTGCAAAACAGCGGTAAGTCGAAGGGGGGCAGGAGGTAGTTATGTCTTTTCTTTGGATCAGTATGCTGTGGTTGCTGCTGCTCGTGCCGGTCCTCGTTCTCGTATATATCCTGCTGCAGCGGCGCCGACAGAAATATGCCGTGCGCTATGCCAGTCTCTCTCTTGTCAAGGACGCTCTGGGCAGAGGTCCCGGTGTGCGCCGTCATATTCCCCCGATCCTGTTCCTGGTCGGATTGGCCGTGGCGATCGTAGCCCTGGCGCGTCCGGCTACCACCGTTGTGCTGCCCTCCCAACAGGGCACGGTGATCCTGACGCTGGATATCTCCGGGAGCATGCGGGCCGACGATATGCAGCCGAACCGGTTGGAAGCGGCCAAGGCGGCCGCGCGGGCCTTCGTCGAGAAGCAGCCGAAGAACGTGCGGATCGGCATCGTGGCCTTCAGCACCACCTCGGCCCTGGTACAGGCGCCGACGAAGGATCGGGATCAGGTAATCTCCGCGATCAACCGGCTGGCCACCCAGAGGGGAACAGCCGTGGGCAATGGGATTCTGACCTCGCTTCGGGCGATCTTCGAAGAATCAGAAACGGACCTATCCCTGTCTCTGTTCGATTCATTCGGAGAGGCGCAGTCGCTCCCGGATGCGGTGGAGCCGGGCAGCTACGGCAACGCCGTGGTTGTGCTGCTCAGCGACGGGCAGAGCAACCGGGGGCCGGATCCGTTGGACATGGCGGATCGGGCGGCAAATCTGGGCGTTCGGATCTATACGGTTGGCCTGGGCAGCCCGGAGGGGGTGATCTTGAACTTCTGGGGGCGTTCGATCCGGGTCCGGCTGGATGAGGAAGCTCTGAAGGGGATTGCCAGAAGAACCGACGGCAGTTATTTCAAGGCGGACAATGAAACGGATCTGCGCACGATCTACGAGACCCTCAGCACCAAGTTCGTTTCTCAACGGGAAAAGACCGAGATCACCGCCTTTTTCACGGCCGCAGCGGCGCTGTTCATGTTCGCCGGGGTGCTGCTGTCCCTGCTCTGGTTCAGGCGGATCGCCTGAAGTCGTTCCCGGTTATGATCGCCTTCACATCCAGGGCGACCCAGCGGTCCCGGCTCCAGACGATTGGATTGATGTCGAGCTGGCAGTCCTCCCGGATCAGCTGCAGCGCCAACTCGGCGACTTTTGCTATGATGGCGGCCAGGGAATCGACGTCGCCGGACAGGCCCCGATAACCTCGCAATGTGGGATAGATGGTGAGCTCCTCCAGCATGAGGTGAGCCTCTTTAGCCGTGCAGGGAGCCAGGCGGAAGACCACATCCTTGTACAGTTCGGTGAGGATGCCCCCGGCCCCTACCATGACCGCGGGACCGAAGGTGGGATCGTAGAGCGCTCCGATGATGATCTCCCCGACCCGGTATGGCACCATTTCCTCGACCAGGACGCCGGCCGAGGGGAAGCGTTGCTGCAGCATAGCCACGGCGGCGGGCAGGTGGTTCTCCGCGACATCCAGGAGAACGCCCTCCTGCTCGGTCTTGTGGAGAATCTCCCCCGAGCACACCTTCACCACACAGCGACCGGGCGTGCCCAACACGGATATATCACTATCGGCGGCCAAGGAGTTCCCAGCTTCGATGAACGCCCCCCGCGGCACGGCAATCCCCACGCTGCGGAGCAAGCCTTTGCTCTCCCACTCATTCGGTTTGCCGGGAATAGAGAGGGAGGAACGCCACCGTTCCACCACCGCTGCCAGGCCGGTTGCGCTCACGGCTTTTCTCCCAGCGCCGAAAGGATGCGTCCCCGTTCCACCAGGAAGCGAACGGCTCTAACGGTTCGAGTGAGAGAGGGGAAGCCGATCATTCCCTTCTTGTAGAACTCTTTGAGGTAGGTGTCGGTGAAGGGTCCGTACTCGGTGAATATGAGGACGGGTTTGTTGCTGCTGCCGATGACCGCCGCCATCCTGTCGATCAGCTTGTCGGTGACCGCGTGGGGTGCAAAGAAGGTGATGCAGATGACGATGTCCACCACCGTATCCTCCAGCAGCGCCTCCAGGGTGTGCACGAACATCTCGTTGTTCACCCCCGCGGTCAGATCCACCGGATTGTGACAGGAGGCAAAGGGTGGGGCTATCTCCCTGATTCGCGAAACCTTGCCGGCGGACAGCTCCGCCATCTGCAGCCTGGCCCGGGGGTTGTCGGTTTCGATGTAGTCGGCGCACATGACCCCGAAACCCCCTGCACCCGTAATCACCGCCACCCGGTTACCCCGGGCCGGGGGCAGGTAAGAGAGGGTTTTGGCGGCATCGCAGAGCTCCTCATCGTCGAAGGCCCGCTGGATGCCGTACTGCCGGAAAGCCCCGCTCACGACCCTGTCGCTTCCGGCCAGTTTCCCCGTGTGGGAGCTTACCGCTGACACACCGGAGGCGGTTCGTCCCGCCTTGAGGGCGATTATCGGTTTGTGTCCGGACACCTCCCTGGCTGTCTCCAAAAACCGTCGCCCCTGCTCCACATTCTCGATATACAGGGCGATGCAGTCAGTTTTGTCCTCCGCCCCGAAATACCGGAGGAAATCCAGCTCGTTCAGGTCGATCTTGTTCCCCAGACCGACGAAGGCCCGCATTGGGAAGCCGGTGTTGCTGGCCAGCCCCAGAGCTTCCACACCCACCGAGCCGCTCTGGCTGACAAAGGCGATCCCCCCTCCATCTGCCAGGGCCCGGTCGCCGTGCTCTACGAAAATCGTGTCGAAGTTGTTCTCAGGAACAAAAACCCCCAATGAGTTCGGACCCAGAATGCGGCTTCCCGAGTGTTCCGCGACCGCCCTCAGGCGCCCTTCCAGCGCCTTGCCCCGGTCTCCGGCTTCGGCAAATCCTCCGGCCACGATGATGATGTTGTCGATCTTGTTTCGGGCGCATTGTTCGGCGATGTCTACCGCCTTTTGCGCCTGCACCGTGACGACCGCCACATCGACGGTGTCGGGCAGGTCGGAGACCCGGGGGTAGCTCTTGTGCCCGGAAATTACATCCTCGTGAGGATTGACCGGATACAACCTCGCCTTGCAGCGTCTCAAGCCCTCGAAGATGATGCTCCCGACCTTTTCCTTGGCGTTCGAGGCTCCCACGACGGCCACCGATTCCGGGTTGAGAAGCTTGTCGATCTTCTTGAAGCTGTCGTCGGGGGTGCTCATTGCTCCGCGATCCCGTATATGCTACGCTCCACTCATCTTTCCTCCATTCTACAGGGAGGGGCGAGAAAAAATAAGAGCACGGGATACGGTGATCAGGATGAAGCCATTTCAGATCTTGCGAGGAACCGGGAGTTGATTCGCGGAATGCCCGCCGTCGACTTCCTGCTCCTGGCCACCGGCGTACTGCTGTTTGCCGGCCTGCTTACTGTTGGATTTTCTTCGATGGTTGAAGGAGAGCATAATTGCTGTTGCACCTCTTGACGAAAGCGGCAGGTAGCTGTATAATAAGAATGATTCCGATTATTATTTAAAGGGAGGCAACTATCGAAAGGCACAGCAAGTTCAAACGGAGCCGGCAGCGAGAGCGGATCCTTGAGCTACTGCAGAGCACCGGGCGCCATCCCACAGCGGACTGGGTCTACGAACGGCTGAAAGGGGAGTTTCCGACCCTGAGTATGGGTACTGTTTACCGCAACCTCAACATCCTGATAGGCCAGGGGCTGATCAAGAAGATCGATTTTGGCAGTACCTTCGATCGCTTCGATGCCAACATCGGAGCTCACTACCACTTCATCTGTGAGCGTTGTGGTTCGATCATCGATCTGGCGTTGCCGGTAGATGAGTCCCTGAATCAGCGGGTGACCCAGACCACGCCGTATGCTGCAAACCGCCATCGGATCGAGTTTTACGGGACCTGCGATCGCTGTCAGGAGGGTGCCTAAACGAGTGTTTCATTGTATCAAATATTGATAATCGGTCCGAATATTATAAATTGATATCGCGAATCCGCGTGACGTTGTCACGATGCGAAAAAAAAATATCAAGGAGGCCACAAGATGGCAAGAGTCGCACGAGAGATGGTGGAACGATCGGGAGTGAATGTTGATCAGCTCCTCGAACTTCTGGTGAAGAACGCAGCTGCCGAGCTGACAACTTTTTACTACTACACGATTCTGCGGGTCAACCTGATCGGACTGGAGGGCGAAGGGATCAAGGAGATCGCCGAAACCGCCCGCATCGAGGACCGCAACCACTTCGAAGCTCTGGTTCCCAGGATCTACGAGCTGGGCGGAAAACTGCCCGATGACATGAAGGTGTTCCACGATATGTCGGCCTGTCCGCCGGCCAGCCTGCCTAAGAAAGCCGACGATGTTCAGGCTGTTCTGAAGGTGCTGGTGGAGGCGGAGCGCTGCGCGGTCCGAGGCTATACCCAGATCTGCAACATGACCGCCGGCAAGGATCATCGTACCTATGATCTGGCCCTGGCGATCCTCAACGAAGAGATCGAGCATGAATCCTGGTTCTCCGAGTTCCTGGGAGAAGGACCCTCGGGCCACTTCCTCAGGCGGGGAGAGACATCTCCCTTCGTGTCCAAGTTCATGAAGTAGACCGGGCGTCAGTGAAAGGGGAGCAGTTCTGCCTTCGGGCAGGACTGCCCCCTTTTATCTGTTCCGAATACGCGGAGAGGGGGGTCCCCATGGACCAAAAACAGCTCACCCGGCAGCAGTTGTTGAAGTTCGACGGCAGAGAAGGAAGGCCGGCCTACGTCGCTTACAAAGGAAAGGTCTACGATGTTACCGGGAGTTTTCTCTGGATGGGAGGAAGGCATCAGGCGCTTCACCGGGCGGGGGAGGATCTGACGGACGTACTGGATACGGCGCCTCATGGCGAAGATTTGTTGGAGCGTGTACCGTTAATCGGCATGTTGATTCCCTAAGCGCTTCGCGCGACAGAACCAAAAAACCAGTCAGCTTTTTCCCATCATTTATGATACAATTACAGTGATATATCCTAACAGAGAGGTTTTTCGGGCTCGATCGAACGATTATACCTGTCGAGACTATAAGAAATGAGACTGAAGCCGTGATCTATCAACAGGAATACGATCAGCTGATCGATATCTGCAAACAGGTAACGACCCACAGGCAGCTGTTGGCGAAACCCAGGATCGAGGAGCTTATCCTCGAACATGTGGACGAGCAGGTGGCAAATCCGCAGCTTCTTTCCCATCTGATCGCCGAGTCGCTGATGAGACGGATCGACAGGAAGCTCGTGGAGAGCAAGAATATCTTCGTGCAGGAGTTCGACGTGCCGCAGATAGAGCTGTTCTACAGCATGGCCGAGGCGATCCCGTTTGTGTACGTCGGACATCACCTTGCCAATCTGTGTATGGAACAGGCGGTGCGGGGCCTGCCGTACTTCACCATCCTGGATATCGGGATAGGCAAAGGCGGTCAGGTAAAGAAATTGCTGGACGTACTGGCCGAAGGGGAGGGAAAGCTCGAATCGGTGCGGGTCATCGGTCTGGATCCCCGAGAGGCGAACCTTTCCGAATGCCGGAAACTGCTCGAGAAGGCGGGCAAGCAGTTTCCGTTCGAAGTGGTTTTTCTGCCCATATGTGCATTGGTCGAGCAACTCACCGGGGAGGAGTTCGAATCGATCCGGGAGGGATCAAAGGGCAATCTGGTCATCAACTCGGCTTTTACATTTCACCACACCAGTCATCAGTTAAACGATCAACGGATGAGGACCGATCTTTTGCGGCGGCTGGCCTCCCTCCGGCCTAGGATCCTGACCCTGGTCGAACCCAACTCCAATCATGATACCGAAGAGCTGACTAAACGCGTCCACCACAGCTGGGAGCATTTCGGTAATGTGTTTGCTCTGGTGGATGAATCGGGCATCGATGTTTCTCATAAATATCTCATCAAAGGAAAATTTTTTGCCAGGGAGATCAGGGACATCTTCGGTGTCAGCGATCACTTCCGTTGTGAGAGGCACGAACTGTACGATTCGTGGTTGTTGCGCCTGTTCAAGGCGGGGTATAAACCCTTTGAGCTCGGTGAGTTACCCATACAGCTGCCGCCTTATTGTCAGTATACAATGTCGGACGGTTTGGTGCGCATGAACTACAATGACACCACGATCGTATCGATGATGGCCTTTACAACCTGATGTTCCTCATGGATAGTGAGAAAGGAGAGGTATATGGCGAAAAAGAAAGACACGACTGACCTTGTGGTCTTCGGGGCAACGATCCAGGGATTTGCCCAAGCCTGTATTAATCTGAATATCGTGGCCGGTGCCAAAGCCGAGAATCTCATAGGAGAGATCGAAGTCACCGGCTGGTATCCCTTCGAGAAACTCCGGGAGATCGAAAAGGTGGTTTTCGAGGTGTATGAAAACTCCGGTCCGATTTTGGAGCGGGTGGGAATGGAGATGATGCTGGGCTGGTACAACTTCGGCCCCGGCAAAGAGATCATCAAAAAGGGAGTCGATTTTCTTCATTTTCAGACCGGTTCTCAAGGGTATGCCAGCGTTGTGAAAGGACCCGAGAAGCTGGTCGGCAGCTTCAATCTGGAGTTCCTTGATGAGGACAGCGGTCGGGCCAAGATCAACAGCACGACACCGTTCAACAAGGACATGGAGCGAGGTGTGATCATCGGCGGCATGAGTGCCCCGGGGGATCTGGATTTTATCGATGTTAAAAACGACGAAAACCCGCAGATTTTCCGGATCGAATTCGCATGAGGAGGAGAGGAATGAGCCTTGAAGAGCTGCTGGAGTCCGGCGGCGTTCCCAAGAGAGAAGATTTTTCTCAAGAGGATCTTGCCAAGCTGTTCCGAAAGTACAAGGGACTCCAGAAGAAACAGGAGCGGGATCAAGCCTTCTGGGCTGCCACGAATGAGAACCTGAAAATCGCATACGAGAAGCTGGACGAACAGGAGCGGGAACTGGCCAGAACCTACGCCATTATCCAGGATGACCTGTCCGTTGCCAGCAAGATTCAAGCAGCCCTGCTTCCCCAGCCTTCCGCAAAAATAGTTTCGGAACTGGAGCTGGCTGTTTATCATAAACAACTGGCTGAAGTCGGAGGAGACTACTACGACTTTTTCAACACCAGCTCGGGAGGCTACGCCTTAGGGGTCTTCGACATATCCGGTCATGGCGTGTCCGCAGCCCTGGTTATGACCTATCTCAAGGCCCAATTCATGACGATCCTGGAGAGCCTGGATTCTCCGAAAGAGATTGTCGAGTGGGTGAACAACACCTCATATGAGTTTCTCAAAACTGTGAAGAAGTATGCGACGGTGAACTTCGTCGTGATGAATACCAATACGCTGCGCTATGTAAGCGGGGGTGGATTCGGCCTGTTGTTGAGTGGAAAGTGCGGTTCGGTGTTCGAAAAACGGGATGCCTTTCTTGGACTGCGTCGCCGCGCTTTCCGCGAGTTCGAGCTTCCCTTTAGAAAAGGCGACCTGTTGGCCCTGTACACCGACGGCATCACCGAAGCGCAGAACGACGCGGGAGAGGATTATTCGGTACAGCGGCTCAACAAGCTCATTATCAAGAACGCTAAAAAACCGGTCCAGGAAATACTGGACCTTTGTATGGAGGATTATACACGCTTCAGAAACAAGGACAGCGATGATATCACGTTGCTGATTTTGCGTAAAAAGGTATAATCGTGATTACCCAGGAAGAGCTGGCGACGACCAGTATCTCCATGCGATACGACTTCTCGCCGAAGCGTAATATCATCGGCGATTTGAGTGGGCTGCTCGGTAACTTCTCCGATGAGCTGATCGGCGCTTTTTATCCGAGAACAGTCAGCAAGAAGGCGAATATCGTCATCACCGAGCTGGTCAATAATGCGGTTGTCAACAGCGCTGATGGTGATAGTAAAATCACGTTGGAGATCATGATTGACGAGCATCTGCTCCGGATCCGGGTTACGAATGCGGCCAAGAGATCACAGTACAGGAAGGTGAAGGACCATATCCAGATGATCAACTCCGCAGGAGATCTGCGACAACTGCTGGCCGAAACGATACGCGAACGGAGAAAAGACAGGCTGAGGGGGGGATTAGGTTTGATTCGTCTGGCTGCTGAGAACAAATTCACGCTGTCCACACACTACAAAGCCCCGTATCTGGTAATCGATTCTCAAATTGGTTTAGGAGGTTTGAGTTGAAAGTCCTGGCATTCGGCGAGATCATGGACGGAGGTACGAGTGTATTCAGCTCCGTTGCCAAGGTTGATGCGGACCTGTTGATCATTTCCTTTGGAGGTTCAATCAGGATCGACAACCCATATAGATATCTGGAACAATACCTTTCAGAGCTCGAACAACTGCTTCCACACGAGAAAATCGGCCGTATCGAATTTGATTTCAAGGAACTCGATTTTTGTAACTCCAATGGATTCTATATCATCATGGATATTTCTGAGATGATCATAGGCTCTATCGGAGGACCGATTACCGTGAAACGGTTGAAGGGAGATGATTGGCAGCAAGAGACCCTGCCGATTCTCTTGAATATTGACGAGCCGGAGATCGAAGACCGCATAACTTTCGAAGAGTTCGCCGGTATATAGATGACCGCCTCAAATGCGAAATCAATACCTGAAAGGGAGGATCGTTACAAGGAAACTCTTCTGAATATCCTGCCCGACTACATCGCCGATGAGCTGATCCAGAAAAAATCCGTCCATCCGAAGGTCTTTCGGCATACCACGATACTGTTCACCGACGTAGTGAAGTTTTCCAGACTTGCAGTTCACCTTGATCCGGTGACTCTGATCCGCCGGCTCAACTCTTATGTTACGTTGCACGACCGCATCATGGAGGAATTCGGGATCGAGAAAATCAAGACGATTGGTGATTCCTATATGGGCGTGTCGGGCATTCCCCACAAGAAGAGCTCCCATGCCGTGGACTGCTGTCTGGCAGCCTTGAACTTGCTTCATGTCCTCGGTGAGACCAGGCAGAAAGGCGAGAAGATAAAGGGAGAAGATCTGGATCTGAACAACTGGAGCTTCCGCATCGGTATCCACACCGGTCCTTGTATATCCGGTGTGATCGGATACAAGAAATACACCTTCGATATTTGGGGAGATTCGGTGAACATCGCCGCACGTATGGAGGCAGTCGGCGAGCCGGGGAAAATCAACATTTCCGAAGCCACCTACAAAGAGGTGCGGCAACTTTTCGACTGCACCTATCGGGGAACGCAGGAGGTAGAGAAAATCGGGCCCGTTGATATGTATTTCCTCAACCGCTTGCGGATACAGTTGTCCGAGGACAAAAGCGGCTACATTCCCAACCGGGAGTTCAACAGGCTGTATTGCCGGACGTTTAACGCGTCGAAAACGAGCCCGCTTCTGAGTGCGCTTCCTCATTTTATTCAAAACTATCTAAGCCAGAATCCCAATACAGGGAGGTAGTGAATATGGGCGAAAACAGGGTATATCCGAGAATCCAATCGGATTGGAAACTTTATCTGGAGCGTCCGGAGGGAAAGCAGGAGGTCGGATATGTCAAAGACATCTCCCTTAGCGGGGCTTCGTTGCATTTCACCACAGAGTACGGTCTGGAGCCGGGGAAGCATCGATTTTACCTGAAGCTCACCAACAGTCAACTGGAACCGACGGAGTTGATCATCACTGGGTTGAAAGAGTGGGAGCGCAGGGAAAAGAACGATGTGTTCCTCGGGATCGCGATCGATCGACTGGACCGGGAGAAACGGTCCAGTTTTGTCCGCTTTCTCAGCCGGAGTGACAAACTCCAGGCAGAGGCAATACTGCTGGAAGATTGAACATCCACAAGAAGTAATAAGCCTTTCGGGTGGAGACGATTTGGCTCTCGTCTTCTCTTGGTCATGAACGCATAGAGAACGTAAAAACCGATGGGATCTACCAATACAGCGAGCGGGACAGACCTGTTGGAGATGTTCACGGCCGGGACGGAACGGCTGCAGCACTACGCCTTCAACATTGATGCACTGAATGTTTTCCCCGTACCTGACGGCGATACCGGCAGCAATATGCTGTTCAGCATGCGTGCCGCTTTGCAGGAAGCCCGAAATGCTCCAGAGAACAGTGCCTCCGGGGTAACCGAAGCGTTTGCCCGCGGCGCTCTTGTAGGCGCGCGAGGCAACAGCGGAATCATCCTATCCCAATTCTGGCAGGGTTTAGCCCAAGGTGTTAACGGCAAGCAGTTCATTACCGCCTCCGATTTGGCGACATCCATGCAGAAGGCGGCGGTCCTGGCTTTTCAGGCGTTGAGCAAGCCTGTAGAAGGAACGATCTTAACAGTCATCAACGATATCGCCGCTGCAACCCGCCGTGAGTCAGTCGGTACGGATGATCTGGTCTCGTTCCTGGAACGAGTGGTTGACACCGCCAGAGAGTCGGTCGCCGAAACACCCCGGCAGTTGCCGATACTGCGGGAGGCCGGCGTGGTCGATGCCGGCGGCTGGGGGCTCCAGATCATTCTCGAGGGCGCTCTGGACTATCTTCGAAGCGATCGAGAGGATTTTCAACAGCAACATCCATCACCCTCAGCCGGCACCAGAACCGTAAATCCGCCCTCAAAGACCGCTCCGAAACAAGGATCTTATGGATGCTGCACGGAGTTTCTGCTTAGAGGCAACGATCTCGATCCTGACAAAATCAGAGCTGTTCTGGAGAAAAGGGGAGAATCCCTGGTTGTCGCGGGGAATGAGAAAATGGTACGAGTGCACCTGCACACCGAAGAGCCCGATGGGGTCGTTCTGTATGCCCGGTCGCTGGGGCAGGTAGACCATCTCAACATTCGCGATATGGACGAGCAGCATGAAACGTTTTTGCAGGGCTGGAAAGACAGGATGCCCGCAACGCCGTTGCAGGACGCAGTGGCTGTGCTCGCCTTGGTTCCAAGTGATGGCCTGGCTTCCGTATTCGGCAGTCTGGGGGCGCAGTCCGTTGTTGTGGACGAGCACAACCTGAGCCAGGGCGTCGAGGATTTTCAAAAGGCTGTTGAGGCGCAACCTGACGGCAAAGTAGTGATTCTGCCAAATAGCCGGAATCTGTTTTCTGCTGCGGAGAAAATCTGCGAGTCGGTTCCGAACCCGATCGCCGCTATTGTACCGGCGAAGACGATCCCGCAGGGAATATCAGCTGTCCTGGCTCTCAATCCGGGGGAGGATTTCGAAACCAATATCGGACTCATGACAGGCGCAATCGAACAGGTACATTCGATCGAGATCGGTAAAGCAGCGGGTTATGCCGATTTGAGGCATATCCCGCGTACGGACGCCAAGTTCGTCGGTCTGCTGGAGGGGGAGTTCGCGGCCGGCGGGGAAGACGCCTGGACGGTGCTTCAGGAGGTAATCGGAACGCTGGATACAGATGACGCTGAGCTGGTCACCGTCTATCACAGCGACAGCGTTGCTGGAGACGTGGTGAAAGAAATCGGCTCGAATCTTCACCGGAGTTATCCGCACTTCGAGGTTGAGACTGTTCCTGCCGGCCGCTTAAGGCCTGATTTTATCGTTTCGATAGAGTAGGAGATGGGCATCGGTCCATGGCTGTGCAGGTTGTAACCGACAGTGTCGCCGACCTTCCGCCCCAGGTCGCTCGAGAATTGGGAATCACCGTGGTGCCGCTGATCGTCAACTTCGGATCCAAAGCCTACCGTGATGGAGTGGACCTGAGCGCGGATCAGTTCTACAAGAAGTTAAAAGACAGCAGAGTCTTCCCCACCACATCTGCACCGCCGCCGATGGCTTTCGCTAACACTTTTGACGATCTGGCTGGTGATGCGAAAGAGATAGTTGTTCTAACGATATCAACCAAGCTGAGCGGCACCCATGATGCGGCGCTTCAGGGAAGAAGGCTGATGAAAAAGCCCTGCCGGGTGGAGGTGATCGACTCGCAACTCGCAACGATGGGAGAAGGTTTCATCGCGATGAAGGCTGCTCAGGCGGCGAAAACCGGGGCATCTCTGGATGAAGTAAAGGAGGTCGTTCAGAAAAACCTAACCCGATCGGAAATCCTGGCCGCCTTCGATACTCTGGAATACCTCAGGAGAGGAGGGCGTATAGGCGCGGCCAAAGCGTACCTGGGTTCCATGCTAAACATAAACCCACTGATAACCTTGAGGAACGGAGAAGTGAAGCCGGCGGGTAGAACCCGATCCAGATCAAAAGCTATCGACAGTCTTTGTGCCTTCGCCAAGGATTACTCCTCTATCGAAGAGTTGGCCGTGGAGTATACGGCCTGCCGGGAGGACGCGGAAGCTCTGATCGATCGTCTCGATTCTATATTCCCGAAAGAGCGCATCTATCGCTCCAGGATGACACCCGTAATCGGTACCCATACCGGTCCGGGGCTGTTGGTCGTGGCGGTTCTAGGCGATAGAGAGAGGAAATAGAAGCAGCTGATCGTCACCCCCATTGCGGTACACCGGGGGCAGGCAGTTACGGGCGGGCAGAAGCTTGTTGTCTACCTTCGATAGTGCCTCTTGCTGCACTTGTTGCCTCCCCCTCGGGAGTGTCAATTAGCCGAGAGTGCCCGTGGTTCGCAGCGGGACGTTCCTCAGCTCTGTTAGTCTCTATTATTTTTTGATTCATTTGCTGTGGAGAGAACTTCAACCTCCATGCGGAAAACCCGCACTAATCCCTCAAGCTAAATAGGACCTAATTTCCGTCGGAAGTTATATGGCTGGAAGGAAAATAAAGATGGATCTATTTCTAAATTGGAAAGCGAGTGACATTTCTATTCTGGTTTGACAGGCGCAACGGCGCAAGGCGCAACGCGTTGCCTTGACTTTCCGGGTCAGCATATTGTAGATTGTATTTGTCCCGGAAAAAAGGAGCACGTGCAGCTGTGAGTCGGCAGATCCTTTCCATGCAGAAAATCGACAAGCGATTCACCGGCGTGCATGCCCTGCGGGAGGTGGATTTCGACCTCGATGAGGGTGAAATCCACTCCCTGGTTGGGGAGAACGGCGCTGGAAAGTCGACGCTCATGAAAGTGCTCATCGGCATCACGCCGAAGGACTACGGCGAAATCCATTACATGGGTCACCAGTTCAACCCACGGGACCCCAAGCACGCCCTGGAGATGGGGATCGGGATCATCCATCAGGAACTGAATATGATGTACAACCTCACGGTAGCCCAGAACATCTTCATCGGCAGGGAGTCCACTCGGCTGAACGGCATCCTCCTGGATAAACGCGAACAGAACCGGCGGACCGAGGAGCTGCTCAAGCGGCTGAAGATGAACATCAATCCTGCAGAACCCCTGGGGCGGCTGAGCGTCGGCAAGCAGCAGATGGTGGAAATCGCCAAGGCAGTGTCGCACCCCCTCCGAATCCTGATCCTGGACGAGCCGACCGCCGCGCTGACGGACGCCGAGATCGACGAGCTGTTTGCCATCATGCGCGGCCTGGCAGGGAAGGGGGTGGGGATGGTTCACATTTCCCACCGCCTCGACGAGATCCACCGCATCGCGGACCGGGTCACCGTGCTGCGCGACGGCGAGTGCGTCGACACGAAGCCGACTTCGGAGGTGACCAGACCGCAGATCATCAACATGATGGTCGGCCGGGTCATCTATGAGCAACCCAAGAAGCACAGCAACATCGCCCCCGATGCGCCCGTTGTTCTGCGGGTCAGCCGGCTGAATGCCGGAAGGCTGGTGCGGGACGTCAGCTTCGAGCTGCGGGGAGGTGAAATCCTCGGCATGGCCGGGCTGATGGGGTCCGGCAGAACCGAGACAGCCCGGGCGATCTTCGGAGCGGACGAGGTCCAGAGCGGTACGATCGAGATCGGGGGTAGACGGGTTTCCATCCGCTCACCGGAGGATGCCGTGGCGAACGGGATCGGCTACCTGTCGGAGGACCGCAAGCGCTTCGGCTTGGCCGTCAACTTGAGCGTGAAAGACAACCTGGCGATGGCCACCTACGACCGGTTCCAGCGGGGCCTGTTCGTCCACGCGGCGAAGGTACGTCGAGTCTCGGAAGAGTACATTCGAAAGCTGAACATCCGCACCCCTTCGCTCGAACAACTGCTACGCAACCTCTCGGGCGGCAACCAGCAAAAGGTCGTGATCGCGAAGTGGCTGATCCGCAACTGCGATATCTTAATCTTCGACGAGCCGACCCGCGGCATCGACGTGGGGGCAAAAAGCGAGATCTACACTCTGATGAACGAGCTGACCCGACAGGGCAAATCGGTGATCATGATCTCCTCGGAGCTGCCAGAGATACTCCGCATGAGCGATCGCATCATCGTGATGTGCGAGGGAAGGCTCACTGGGGAACTTCCCATCGAAGAGGCGAGCCAGGAGGCCATCATGAAGTACGCAACCATGGGACACGAAGAGGTCCTGAGCAGGAACTGAAAGACATGGGGGATGTGACACTCGAGATCAGTCGACTGCAGCGTTTCCGGGAGCGAGGGCTCAAGTGGATGCTTGCCCCCGCAGCCCTGGTCATTCTCTACGTGTTTTTCGGCATTTTCGGGCGCAACTACTTCTCCTACCCCACGCTTGTGAACATCATCGACGCCGCCTTCTACATCGGGTTCATCTCTATGGGCGTCACCTTCGTCATCATCAGCGGCGGGATCGACCTTTCCGTCGGCACGGTCATGATGGCGGCGGCCATCATCGGCGGTACCGCGCTCAAGAGAGGGTTGCCGATGGTCCCTTCCCTTCTCCTGATCATTGTCGTGGGCCTCGCCTTTGGCTTCTTCAACGGCCTGATGGTCTCCCGGCTGAAGATGCCGCCGTTCATCGTCACGCTCGGTACCATGATGATCTCCATGGGGGTTGGCTCTATCGTTTCCAATGTGCAGAGCGCCACCTTTCCCATCCGCGGCCAGCCGGGCGGGTGGTTCAAGGACATCTTTCTTTACCTCGGCGCCAACGGAGCCCCGATACCTACCGGTGCATTCCTGCTGGCCGCCGTTGCCGTGATCTGCCACCTGATGTTGTCCAACACCAAACTGGGCCGCTACACCTACGCCATCGGCAGCAACCTGGAGGCCGCACGGCTGTCGGGCGTCGACGTGAAAAAGTGGCAGATGCTGGCCTACGTCATCGCAGGAGGCACGGCGGGCATCGGAGGGATCTCCTATGCCGCGATCTACACGACGGTTCTCCCGGCGCAGGGGCAGGGTTTCGAGTTGTACGCCATTGCCGCGGCGGTCATCGGGGGAACGTCGCTTGCCGGAGGCATCGGCTCGATCTGGGGAACCATCATTGGGGTGTTTATCATGTCGGTGCTTGCCACCGGCCTGCCGTCATTGAACCTCGAAGCCCACTGGCAGACGTTTTTCACCGGCGTCATTGTCATCGGAGCGGTGCTCCTGGATATGTACCGCACGCGGAGGGCATCCGAGGTGCGCATCAAGACGCCGGCGGATGCCTACCGGGCGGCGACACTGGAAAAGATCGCGGCCATGAAGCGGGAACTGGCCTCCATGAGGGCGGCTGGCGATGGCCAGCAGGCCGCCGCGATCAGGGAGCAGCTCGACGCTTCCCGTGCCGAGCTGAAGACTACGTTCACCAGGATGAAAGCCGAAGAGAAGGCGGAACAGGCCCGTATCCGGGCCGAAGAGAAGGCGGCCGATCACGAGTTCGCCGAGATGCTCAGGCACACGGAACTCCCGCAGCAGGAAAAAACGGAGCCGCAGCCGTAGGCTGCGGAACTCTTGAACCAGCCCCGAACGTACGTTCAGGGCGAAAATGTCAAAGGAGGTACCAGTATGGTACTACGAAAAGGGGCATTGCTCCTGACAGCAGCCGCGCTCGTCGTCGCTTTAGCCCTCCCGGCGTTTGCCGGCGGCGGAGCAGAGACGACAGCGGCGGGTGGGAAGATCTACATTCCCGTCATTTCCAAGGGTTTCCAGCACCAGTTCTGGCAGACGGTCAAGAAAGGTGCCGAGGCCGCGGCAACGAAGTACGGCGTCGACATCACCTTCGAGGGACCGCCCACTGAGGCCGACATTCAAGCCCAGGTGCAGATGCTGGTGAACGATCTGGCCAAGAATCCCTCGGCCATCTGTCTTGCAGCGCTGGACACGAACTCCGTCATGGATCAGTTGAACGAAGCGATTCGGAGGAAGATCCCCATCATCGGGTTCGACTCCGGAGTTCCCAACGCGCCCAAGGGCTCGATCTACGCGACCGCAGCCACCAACAGCTATGCCGCTGCGGGTCTGGCGGCGGAAAAGATGTTCCCCGCGATCAAAGCCAAGATCGAGGCGGCAACCGACTCGAAGCCGGTCACGATCGTTGACTTCAATCAGGACGCAACGAGCATGTCGGTGACGTCTCGCGGAAAAGGGTTCCGGGACAAGATGATCGAGCTCATCACCACCCAAACCAAGCACACCAAGGCCGACATCAAGGTGACGGGAAACCCGGCGTACATCGCCAGCGACAGCCCGACGAGCGGAAAGGCCATCATCATCGACGTGGTGGTTCCGGCTTCGCCGAAAGACACGGACGCCGCGAATTCCGCCCAGGCCATGCTGAACCGGGTCAAGTCGGACAACATCCTCGGCATATTCTGCTCGAACGAGGGGACGGCGCGAGCGACCCTTACCGCTTCCAACGACGGCAGCGCGCTGCCCACCCAGTATCCCGGCCTCATCGTCATAGGGTTCGATGCCGGCAAGGCCCAGAAGGCGGCCGTGCGCAACAAGTACTTTTACGGCGCAATCACCCAAGATCCGTACAACATCGGTTACAAGGCCGTCGAGCTCGCCTACAAAGCAGTGAAGGGTGAGCCCGTGGCGGACGTGGACACCGGCGCCAAGTTCTATGATTCCACCAACATGGATCAGCCGGACATCGCTCAGCTTCTTTACGATTGAGGAAGCGCCAGCAGTTGTGACGGAAGCATCGACTTGTTGACAAAAGGCCCGCCGAACGGCGGGCCTTTTTATGGTGGTGTGCCCGGCAGGGTGCACTTATGGCCTGACGAACAGAAACTGCATAGAAGGAGGCTACACCTGGACGAGAGGGCCATTAAACTCAAAGTCCAGTACCTGCACGGAAGGAGTGGCTGTAGATGCAGCGGGCCTGTGTCTCTCCTTGGATGTGAAGGGACGTTTCTGTATCAAGAGCATCGGCATCGGTGTATACATAAAGAACTGGGGAACCCTCGGAATAGTCGGAATATATTTTCTTGGGTTCTGAGAACTGCTGGCAGCTGTTTGTAATTTGACAGGTTGAGGGCAAGGAGTTAGAATTCACAATCCAAGGAGGAGATCATGAGAAAAATGCTACCTACCCTCTTACTGTTCGGTATGCTGATCGTGGGTTCAGTAGAATCTCAAGTAGTCTCGTGGACCCACGTCGTCAAAGCCTCCGAATACACTCAGGCCAAGACACCTGACGGAAAGGAATATCTGGTCTATACCTATTACGATGAACGATTCAATACCACCGACTGGTTCGACACGTGGATAGAGGACTGGGCGGAAAAGACCGGCTCCTGGAGCGATTTTGCCCCCGTGATGGACAATAATCTCAAGCTGTTTCTCTACGATGTGATGTACAACGATGGCTATGTGACCTGGAAAGCCTACACGTTCGACCTTAATTTGCTCGTAGGTGTGAAATTGAAATTTTTTCAGATGAAGGTCAAATAGAGCAGGTTCCCCTGACCCATAATATTGATTTTATGAAAGTGCTGCGTCCCGATGCGGAATCGGGTAGGATATACCCGAGCAGAAAAGGGACGGTTTCTAAGGCTCTGGTTGAAACCCAGGCTGCAGAATACTCAGAGCTGCACGCGGATCCTACGTATAGTTTCCAGAGGTTTTGTGAGATCAATAAACATTTACGATCTTGATGGTTTCTGTTGATGGCTATTACAATATTTCATTAAATTATCAGCTAGTTTTCTAAAGAAGGTGCTATGAAGAAAAAAGTAGTTATCCTTTTCATCCAGATAGTGGTTTTGCTGCTTTTTCTTCCTGCGAAACTTCATCCCCAAATTCTGAATAATTCACTTACCTGCCTGCCAGTGTGGGGGACAAGCACTAAAAACGGGTCTGCAGCCTCTACGTTTAATTCTGTTGCTGTGGATACAGACGGAAATGTGTATGTTGCTGGCTACATTCAGAGTTCCGGAACTTGCAGCTTTGGCAACGGAGTAGCGGCAACCGGGATTGTGGAAAATGCTCGAAATGCAGTGCTGGTGAAGTTCAATTCTACAGGCAAAGCTCTATGGGCAAAGACTCTTCATGACTCGCCCCTCGGCTCCTGTTACCTGTCAGTAAAAGTTGACTCCTGGGGTAATGTGTACACTGCCGGTTATGTCCATGGAGGGGGAACATACGATTTCGGTGATGGTGTCAGAGCTGAGCCCTCGGCATATAGCGAATTAGGGGGCGAATCTGTTACCGCTCTGGTGCTGGTGAAATATAATTCCTCCGGCAGTGCCCAGTGGGCCAGGACTGTCGGGGGGGACGGCAATCCCACACTATTTCATGCGCTGGCAGTAGATGCCATGGGGAATGTATATGCTGCCGGTAGAGTTACTACTATAAGGTATCGCTCCGGTGAGTATTGCACCTACGATTATGGAAATGGAGTTATTGTTTCTGCAAAATCGGAAGCCCTTGGTACTGCCGCTGTCTTGGTAAAATACAGCTCTGCTGGTAAGACCCAGTGGGCCAGAACTCTGTACGAAGGATCCTCCAACGGATCAACTTTCTATTCGGTTACTGTGGATGGAGAGGGAGGCATATATGCTGCCGGTGCTATTGCCAGCAACCCCCCCCACCTTCGTGACTATGCGGCCATACGTCATCGCGACTATCAGTTCGGCAACAACGTTGGAGTAACAGTTGACCGAAATTTTGAGAATCTCCTTCTGGTGAAATACGATTCTAAAGGCGAAGCTCTGTGGGCACGGACTGTCAGTCCGGGTACCGATGATTCACGATTCTCCTCTGTAGCAGTGGATCTAGAAGGGAATCCGTATGCTGCAGGCTATATCAAGCGCAGTGGAACGTACAACTTTGGCAACGGAGTCTCCACCGCAGCTTCAGAATCTTCTTCTTCGCAAAGTACTACCTCTCTCCTGGTAAAATATGATCCCACTGGGAGAACTCAGTGGGCTAGAACCGGCAATCCTACCTACTTTGTACGTGTTAATAGTCTGGCTATCACAGTAAATAGAAAGGGGATTGTGTACGCTCTGGGGAGCGTTCAGCGGTCTTCAATCAGGGATTCCAGCGGCAGGGATATATGGAAGTATACGGTACTGACACAATACGATTCTACCGGAGCATCCAGGGATGTAGTGTCATATGTATTTGACGGCCATGTTTCTTCAGATTTCAATGCTGTAACGACTGATTTGGATTGTAATATTTATCTTGCAGGACGGCTCTCGGGAAATGGAATCTGTGATTTCGGATACGGTATCACCCTAGATGTTAACGGAACCGTAACCAAAGGAAAAAACGGCATAGTTTACCCCTCCCCGGATGAACATTATGGGGTAATCATGAAATTCGTTGAGCAGTAACCCAAGTAGTTAAAAATTCTATTTCTCACAAATTTCTTTCATATCAGGTTTTTTGTACAGATTATAGTGGGTCCAAACAAAGACAGGGTGTAACAGGGCAATCATCAGGCTGGGGTACCTCTTGAGCAATAGACTGGGATGATATATCGCTGGCAGGACAAAAGTATACATGGAACTGGTCACACGAAATTTTTGAGGCTCACTGGAGATTGCAGTCAGCGAAAAATAATTTGCGTAGTGTGTGATGATGTACTAGAATTTAATAGGGGAACAGATGCGACGGGAGCTCTCAAGTTGTTGTTGGGTGGGCTTCTTGTGTGAGCTCTGTGAAACAGTGATCCAACGGGTGTGCCTGTAGCGAGGAAGAATGTCGAGAGTGTGAGA
>Ga0307426_1000836_pt1 | contig 20983 bp, 13 predicted proteins | sample SalMarWE160340MG_FD_202165 | JGI IMG/M metagenome (GOLD analysis project Ga0307426, IMG submission 202165) | Salt marsh sediment microbial communities from the Plum Island Ecosystem LTER, Massachusetts, United States - WE1603-40 | ecosystem: Environmental > Aquatic > Marine > Intertidal zone >...
AGCGCGTCCGGCTTCCCTGCGGCCGACGCCCATTTTAACTGCGGTTTTCACCAGAGGGCCTTTGGCGTCATCCAGATCGATGGACAGATCAATAAGCGGTGTTAAAAGACGGGTACCCCTTTGCTTGAGCTGCGCAATTTTTTTGCGAAACGTTGTCTGCAGATAAAACGTTTCGCCCTGAACCAGCGGACATACCTGTGACTGTGAACTGGAATCGGAATTTTTTTCACCGGGTACCGCTTTGAAATGCGGCAGAAAGATGTAATCCGGTGGATTATCTAATTGCAGCAGAGAGTAAAAAAATCCGTGGGTCAGCTCCGCCGGATAGCAAAAGGCGGCGTTGCGCTGATCCACACCTTCCTGGGAAGGGGTGTCGGGCATCACAATTTCATAACCCAGCGCGGCGAAAAAATTGGAATACAGCGGGTAATAGGTGTTGACCAGAAAGGAGCGGTTGAAACCGATCCTGCCGCGGCGGGTAATATCCTTGCCTTGCGGTCCCGTAACGCCGTATTTTCCGTATATGAGATCCTGCCGTATGCGCACCAGATCCAGTTTTTGAATATCGTAGCTGACTTTATGCCGTAAATTGTAGTAGCGGTTGCAGGCACCGCCAAAAGGGTATTTTTGACCTTCGATTTCGATCATCGCAATTTCACAGCGCCGATCGCATTTTTCTTGGCCGCCTTTGCAGGTGAAGGGTTTTCTATAGACCACCTCGCGCTCGACAAGGGTTTGCAGGTCGAAGCGTTTTTCTTTCATCAAACCCGTTTCAATTCGTTTTTTTACTGCAAGGGCCACACCCAAAGCGCCCATCAAACCCGGTTCCGGCGGAACAATGATCGGTTTGCCCACCAGGGATGCCATCGCCAGCGGCACGGCTTTGTTGTAGCAGACGCCGCCCTGCATGAATACTTTTTCGCCGACCGGCCGGTTGCCTTTCACGCGATTCGAATAATTCATACAGATGGAGTACACCAGACCGGCAACGATGTCTTCATGGACAACACCTTCATGGATCGCATTTTTTATGTCCGAGGAAATAAAGGCTGCACACTGGTCATTAAAATTCGGCGGGCGTTTTCCGTTGAGCGCGATGGCGGCGATATCTTCCATTTTGACACCCAGCGTCTCCAAAGCGGATTCTTCCAGGAATGATCCCGTTCCGGCCGAACAGGCTTCGTTCATGGCATAGTCGGAAGGCACCCCATTGGTGATATAGGTGTATTTGGCATCCTGTCCCCCGATTTCAAAAATGGTGTCCACTTTGGGATCAAAATAAACGGCCGCTGTCGCATGGGCAATGATTTCGTTGATCACACCGTCGGTTAAAGCGTGCAGACCGGCAATCTGGCGGCCGGATCCGGTGACGCCCAAACCTGTGATAGAGAATTGAGCCGGATCAAGGTGCTGTTGCACCTGATCGAGGATGGCGCGATAGCATCGGCGTGAGGCACCGACCGGGTCGCCGCTGGTCCGCAGGTAGACGGAAGCCAGCATGGCATTATCGGCGGTGCGCATCAGAACCGCTTTGGTGGTGGTCGAGCCGACATCAAGACCCAGGATGCAAATGTCCGCGGGTTGAATCACGTCCGTTTCCATGGTTTTAAATTCCACCTGGTCTGCGAAATGCTGCAGGGGCGGCAGGTGGTCAAAAGTTGCAACTTCAGTCAAAAACAGGTTGGCAAGACCCGGATAAGCCGCCGTCTCGTTTTCCAGGGCCCATAGCGCAGCTCCCAGCGCTTCAAAATACGGTGCTTCGACGGGAACGATCAGCCCAGGGATCTCCTGCTGGAGATATTCGATCATCATCCGATTGCGGGCCGTTCCGCCGATTACCATGATGTTGCACCGATCCACCTTTTTTAAGAGTTCCAGGATTTTATTGGCCATCATTTTGCAAAGTCCGGCCGTAACCTGTGACTTGGGGATGCCTTTGTTGGTGGCATGGGTGCAGTCCGATTTGCAGAAAACCGAACAACGTCCGGAAACATGGTGCGGTTGCTCAACAGCTGCCCACTGGGCGGCCTCATCCAGCGATGCATCCATGCGGCGCAGTTGCTGCAGGAAAAATTCCCCGGTGCCCGATGCACATTTGTTGCCGGTGATGACATTGGCGATGCGGCCCGAGCGATCCAGCGCATAGACCATAAATGTTTCACCGCCGGCGGAAACCACGGCCGGACAGTCCACATCCGGGGGCTTGACATAGGGATAGGCGTACTCGACTGCTTCGGGTTCGGAAATGGAGGATAAATTGACGAACCTGCGAAACTTACGACCGGTGGCTGCAATCCGGTCAAATGATTCCAGATCCAGTCTTGCGAGTGCCTCCAACAAGGTTTTTTTGGGATCGCCCTCGTGGGGATGAAGGGAAAAATCAATTAGCCGCGGTTTTTGGTTCGCGGACGGATTTTTTTGTTCGCTTCGATCCCGTTCTAAACGCACGATGGATACCGTCGATGCGCCCAGACACAGTCCCAGTGATCTCAGTATTTCAGCCATCGGTATCTCCTGTGGGCAGTTCTCGTATCAACAAACTGAAAGTTTATTAAATTTGCGTGGGGGATTCGTCTCGTCTTTCCCTGGCGGTAACTCGATCAGGCAAATCATGACGAAAGAAATTAAAAAGTCAGGTCTTGCAAGCTTATTATCCAAATGCTTTTCCGAATATCTGATTAAAGGCTAAACTTAGTTCACTTTCTTCGATTTGTCCATAGTGTTTGTATGATTTTATCTTGACATTTAAACGATGCTGAATTTAAAACGCGCCTGGTTAAGGCCTGAATTTTAGTGTAAAATTTAGGTAATAACACCGTTGATTTAGTCCTTAACGGCATTGGAGCCGATCAGAAGGAGGTCAGGAAATGAGGTGCCGGAAATTTTTTTGGACTTTGACACTCGCTGTTTACCTGCTTTTACATGGGTGCATCAATCTGGGTCCCGATTACAAACAACCGGATCTGGGAATTCAGACCCCGGCGTCCTATGAGTATGCGCCGGCCGACACCCAAACGCTAGTCACCGATGACCGCTGGTGGGAGGCCTTCGCAGATCGCGAGCTCAATCAGCTTGTTGACGAGGTCATCGAGAACAATTGGGATATCAAACAGGCCGCCGCCCGTGTTCTGGAAGCCCGCGCCCAGTATATCAGCGTCAGGTCCGACCGATTCCCGACCGTGGAATTCGCCGGGGTGAGGGATCGTCGACTGGTGCGAGGCGGTCAGGACCAGGACGGCACCATTGTCGACAGCTATGGACTGCGGGCACCGGCGGCTTATACAGTGGATCTGTGGAGCAGGTTAAAAAAAGCTTCCCAGGCGGCTTGGGAAGATATTCTCCGAGAGGAGGAAGCACGACGTACCGTGGCCCAGGCCGTTGTTGCCGAAACAATTACCCTGTATTTGGAAATGGAGGCGGTCGAAAGGCGACTGCAGATAGCAGAGCAAAGCATCGAGGCCTTCCGCCAAAGTCTGCAATTTGTTGAAACACGGTATCGACGCGGGCTGACCTCCGTGTTGGATGTGCGCCAGGCCCGAAGGGTTTTGGCCCAAGCCGAAACGGTCGTTCCCCAGCTGGAACAGGAGCTTGGAATCATTCAGCAGCAGCTGTCCGTGTTATTGGGACACTATCCGGAAACCCACGCCCCCCGCAGGCAACCGCCGGACTATTACAAGCAGCTGCCGGCGGTGCCGCCGGGATTACCATCGGATTTGCTGTGGCGGCGTCCGGATCTGCGGGCTGCCGAAGCTCAATTAAAAGCGTTAAATGAACTTGTCGGTGTGGCCAAAGCCGCCCGTTTACCCACAATTACGTTAACCGGCAGCTACGGCTGGTCCAGCGATGATTTAAATAACCTACTGCGAACGGAAAATATTGTCTGGAATCTGACCGCCGGAATCGTGCAACCGGCATTTGATGCCGGAAGGCTCAAGGCCGGTCAGCGGGCGGCTGAAGCCAGGTACCAGCAGGGGGTTGCCGAGTATGTAAAGGCCGTGTTGAATGCCTTGGCCGATGTTGAACGCGCGCTTTTAACACGTGAACTGCAAATGGACCGGCGCAATCGGGAGCTGAATTTTTTAGAGGAGGCCCGTGCAACCCAGCGGGTCGCTGAAAACCGGTATGTCAGAGGGCTGGTCATATATCTGGACGTATTGAATGCGCAAATCACCCGTTTTCAGGCTGAAGACAGCCTGGTTCTGGTTGATTTGGCGCTGTTGAGAAACAGGGTCGAACTTTATCGGGCGCTTGGCGGCGGTTGGGCGGAACCAAAACCCGTTGCGCTGAAGGATGACGGGATATTTTTTCGATAGAATTATGTTCGGAGTTCCGCCTGTTCGGTTCGCGTTTCACTGGCGGCTGTTTGCGGATCAATGCGCGAGGTCACCAGGGGTGAAAGCGCATACAGGAACATGTACAGAAAGGCCATGTGGCCGAAATAGGGTGTGAACACGGACAGAGACAACAGCAGGGTGAAGCGGACAAACCAGGGATGCCTGCTCATAAAGCGGCCGAGATGCAGATAGCGAATTGGATAAAGATTCATTAAAATGGCCGTAAATGCCATCAGCCCGCAATTGAATAGACCCCAGAACCGGGCCCAGTCCGAGGCGTCACTGACGGCCTGGTCGAATATAATCAAGGGGGCAACCGCCAGAATAGCCGCCGCCGGCGTCGGCATGCCTTTGAAAAATCCCGGAATAGGATTTTTGTCCAGGGTAAAATAAATCAGCCGGACGATTCCCAGGACGGCATATCCCCAGGCGATGACGCCGATGGGCATTTTCTGGAGAAGCGGATCTGAAAATTCCGAAAGGGTGATATAAAAAATCCAGGCCGGCGCAATGCAGAAACTGACCGCATCGGAAATATCATCTAAGACGCCGCCGATGCTGATGTTGTGTGATGTTTCCGTTTCCTCGGGAAGCGGCTCCGTTAGACCCAATTTGCGGGCCAGCGCCCCATCGAGCTTATCAAAGACGGCCGCGCCGATCAAAAACATAAAGGCCTCCCGAATCCGCCCTTGATAAGCAAAAAAGATCGCCAGCAAACCCATCATGGCGTTCATGAAGGTCAGGGCATTGGGGAAGAATGACAGAATGCGCCGTCGCAGCTTTTCATTGCCCAGACACAGTTCATCCAGACACAAGGTGCCGTATTTGCGACAATACACGGCAATGGAGCCTAAATTGATAATCAGGAATATAATTTCAATAAAAAACAAACCACGCAACGGGAAATTTCCCAGCCACGAAATGGAAGTGTAAATTCGGGTTGCCGGTCCTTCCGGCACGTAAAAAGCATAGGCATACAGCAGTGCACCCACAGGAGCGGCGACGATGGTTCTCAAGCGGGCGAATTCACTGTATTCGGGGTCCTGATCGTTGCGGACGGCAAACCCGCGCATAAAATGGGCGAAGTTATCGCGAATCAGCACGGTAACCGTTAAAAGCAGCACCAGAATGGCATGCAGCAGTTCCGCCTTGTTGGGACCGGGTGACAAAATATGGATACGCCACATGGTGCCGACGGCAACCAGCGGGAAAATGATCGAATAAACCACTTTATCCATAATGCGGTCGGCCAGTTGCGCCATGACGGGGTGGGGATGAAAGCGGGCGGCAAACCAGCCATCGACCAGATCGAAGGTCATGGAGATAAACAGCAGTACGACCCCCAGCGTGTACAGTAGCGGGCTGTGATTCCACATGACGGCGACGGCACACAGCATCCCTCCGAACACGAGCGGCGGCCGACCATAAACCAACAAGGTCGTGAGGCTTTTGGGAATATAATGTTTTGCGGGCATGTTATTTTCAAAGGCGCATTCGCCGACGTTCAAATGACATGAAAATCGAGAGCATGTCTTTTCCGAATTTGGGCGGCGTTGAGTCAGGATTCGGAAAAATTAAGCGGCCGGCTTTTACGGTCGACCCACTATAAAGAAATTCGGCACAGGTGTCAAGGTGTCGATCTGTCTGTTCAGGATACCGTCGATATTGACACAGAATGCTTTGCCTTGTTGAACGGTTTTTGATACCCTGTTGCATGACGACTTAACAAACCACCGAATAGGTCCGAGAATTCGCTCGCCGTCTATGTCTGTATCGATCTATAAAAAAGTTGGCATCGCCGCCGGTATCATGATGGTTTCGGTTTTTTTGAGCCGTCTGTTTGGTTTAGTTCGGCTGATGGCCATCGCCTATGTCGGGGGGCGCAGTGCTGATGTCGATGCCTATCAGGTCGCTTTTGTGATTCCGGAAATCTTAAATCACATCGTGGCCAGCGGTTTTCTTTCCATCACGTTTATCCCGATTTTTTCCCGCTATCTTGCCAAGGACCAGGAAGCACTGGGCTGGCAGGTCTTTTCCATTATTATGACCGTTTTTGGGAGCCTGCTTTTAATTTTCATTGTCATCGCGCATATTTTGACACCGGAGCTTGTGGCCCTGCTGGCGCACGGACGTCCGGATCCGGTATTCCGGGCAAGCATCGTCCGGATGACCCGCATCATCATGCCGGCCCAATTTTTCTTTTTTACGGGCGGTCTGTTTATGGCGGTGCAGTTTGCCAATGAAAAATTTCTTTTTCCTGCCCTGGCGCCGCTTATCTATAATTTGGGGATCATTGCCGGCGGGATTTTACTGGGTCCTCGAGTCGGTATGGAAGGTTTTTCCTGGGGCGTGCTGGCCGGTGCCCTGGTCGGAAATTTTGCACTTCAGTGGTGGGGCGCCCGCCGGGTAGGTTTGAAATTTTCGCTAATGTTTGATTTCAGGCACCCGGATCTATCAAAATACCTAAAAATGACCTTGCCGCTGATGCTCGGTATGACCATGTTTTTTTCAATGGAGGTATTCATAAAATTTTTTGGATCTTTTTTGCCGGCCGGCAGTATTGCGGATCTGGAATACAGCCTGAGGACGATGCTGCTGCTAGTGGCGTTTTTCGGACAGGCCGTGGGGGTTGCCTCTTATCCGTTTATGGCGCGTCTGGTGGTAGAGGAGAAAATGCAGCAGCTAAACGAATTGCTGAACAATACGCTGCGGTACCTGTCTTTGGTGATTCCCATCTCGGTTTTGTTCATGGTTCTCAGAAAGGAGGTAATTCTGATCCTGTTTCAGAGAGGAAAATTCGATGCCGCGGCTACCGGGCAGACGGCGACGGTTTTAATTTTTATGCTGGTGGGTTCATTTGCTTTTGCAGCCAACACGATTATACCCAGGGCTTACTATGCGATGCAGGACACGCTATTCCCGGCGATTTACGGAACGGTGGCTGTCTTATTAAGCATTCCCCTATATCTGCTTGGTCTCGATATTATGGGCACCGCCGGTGTGGCGCTGGCGGCTTCCCTTTCCGCCATCCTGCAGGTTTTGATCTTATTTGTCCTGTGGAATCGGCGAAATCAGAATGCGGGAAGCCGCTCGATCTATCATTTTTATTTAAAGATGATGGTCTTCAGTGCACCACTGGGCGTTTTTTTAGCCTGGTTCAAATCCGCAGTGCTCTTCCGGATCGACGCCACGACCTTTTTAGGCAGCCTGATCGTGTGCATCGTCACCGGATCCGTGTTTGCAACAATTTTGTTGGCAGCCGGTTATGGTTTGAGAATAAAAGAAATTGCCGAACTCTCCCATAGACTGAGGGAAAAGTTAAGGCTTGCCCGGGGGTAAATAATCTTGGCTCAGCTTCCGGCCCGTAGGTTCTAAATCCCGGAAGGAGTGTCGGGCTTTGATTTTTTAAATGTTACCACCGAATCAGCGCGCTGCCCCAGGTCAAACCACCGCCGAAGACCGGCAGACAGATCAGATCCTTGGGCTTTATAGTGCCGTCGCGTACGGCTTCATCCAGGGCAATGGCGCAGGAGGCCGAAGAGATATTGCCGTATTTTTGAAGGGTCAAATAGAATTTTTCGAACGGAATATTCAGGGACTTGCCAATATGCTGAAACATTCGGATATTGGCCTGGTGTGGGATGAACCAGGCGACATCTTCAATATTTACGTTGTTGAATTCAGCCGCCTCCTTGATGCCGTCCATGAACGCTCTGACGGCGACTCTAAAGCTGAGATTGGCTTCGATCATGGTCAGGTGATGTAAGCCCTTAGCGACACTTTCGTGCGAAATCGGTGTGGTTTTGGACCCGCCGCCGGGCAACAAAAGATCCTGACCTTTGGCGCCGTCGGTATGCACGTGGGTTGAGAGCAGTTCGTGACCCTCAGTCCCCAATGTTAGGAGCGCTGCGCCGGCGCCGTCTCCCCAGAGAATACATGTGGAACGATCCTGCCAGTTAAGGGTGCGGGACATGACTTCAGCGGCGACTACCAAAACATTTTTCACGGTTTTGTTTTTCAAATATTGTTCGGCAATATTCAGAGCGAAAATAAAACCTGAGCAGGCTGCCGTCACATCAAATGTCACCGCCCGGGGGGCATCCAGTTTGGCCTGAAGCCAATTGGCGGCCGAAGGGCAGCAGGTGTCCGGAGTGATAGTGGCCGCGATGATCAGGTCGATATCTTCGACTTTCTTTCCGGCCATTTCCAGGGCCTTGAGGCTGGCCGCGCAGGCCAGATCGGATGTCGTGACATCGGCATCGGCGATTCTTCTCTCGCTCACCCCCGTGCGCTGGATAATCCATTCGTGGGATGTATCCAGGCCACTTTTTTCAAGATCGTAATTCGTTAAAACATTGGGCGGTAAATATGAGCCTGTACCCAAGATTCTGATTGAATCCATGCCGTGACATCTCCGCTAAGCATCTCGAGTAACCTGATTCATTTATTCTGCATATCAATTTAGTGACTGCGCATGCAAGAGTCTTTTTGCTATTGTCATTTTGCCCAAAAAAAGCGGCAGAGATCTGCCGCCGATTACACTAGATGGATTGAGTTTGTCAACCGATGGGTGAAGGTTTGCACAGATGCTCCTCTTGCATGGCTACCCGCCCGCAGCCTCCGCAGACATATTTCATTGCTGCCAGTTTGTCCTTACATATATGGGTATGGTCAACACTGGGGGCACCGCAGAAGCTGCACTTTTTCGCGTCGCCGCAGGGATTGCATAAATGCCCCGGCGCATCGGCCACCGCACCGCAATTTTTGCATGTATAGGCCATTGTGATTCTCCTTTTTCGCTGGTGGATTGTAACTAAATGAAATAACTAAAATTCAGTTAGGTGAATATGTGTACTATTATGCAAAAGTCAATCAAGAAAGTCACGCCGTTTTACCAATAACGGACCATGACCCACCGCCGTACTTGGCCTGCGGCGCGCAGGGGACCCTGCCTTAGTATGGAGATGCATCGTCGACACCCGGTTGCCGTGGCTTACCTTTTTTTATTCTGGAAATCAACGGTTGAATTATGGTAATCGGCAGTTTCAATGTTCTTTCCAATATTCCCAGCAAACCCGATCCGACCGCCGTCGGAGGCAGGGGATACACATCAGGATCGGCTAAATCGCCCTTTGCCCGAAACGGGATGGATAACAGTTTACCCCCCAGGACGCGGCCGATCAAAGGGAGGATGTCCACAATTCGATCAACGGTTTTAAACGGTGCCACCAGGATAATCAAATCCATCTCCTTGCGGGTCAGATCTATGTCTCCCTTGCAGGCAATCCCCATTGAGGCGCCGTCAATGGTACAGTCTTCCATTGTGATTTTACCGCCCTGCAGCTTTGCGCTGACCGACATGCTGTCGTAGGCAAATCCTTCACCGGCCAGATCCGGGACATGTCCGCGGTAAATTTCGGTGACGTTCAAAATAGCCAGCAGCTTAGCCAGCAAACCGAATCGGTAAATGCGGCCTTTTTCGGCTGAAAAAGCCAGTTTACCCGCGAGAGAGCGTGAAAGTGCTTCCGGCTTTGTTTTTGCCATGATTTCACCGTTGAGATTATACGTACCGGTAGCCAGATTCTTTTTTGCGGTCAAACAGGCAAGGGCGGCATCCAGGTTATGCTCGATGGGGGTCGGTACAAAATACAAATCCAATGTTTGGTCTGATAAATTCACCAATCCACGCCATGATATGCCGCAAATGTCTGCTTTGTTAACTGTAATAACCACCTTATCCGCCTGAAACGCAATTTCAGCCTCCAGGGGCCTTACGGTAAAGGATTCATAATAAAAGTCTTGTGCTAAAAACCTGATCGTCCCTTTCAGGTTGCTGCGCCGGCCACTTTTGCCCGGCAGCGCTTTGTGCTTGCCGGCATAATCCAAAAGTTTATTAATCTGATTCCAATCCAGGCCGTCAGCGTCAATCGAAATATTCAACAGGATTTCATTTCCCGATGAACTCAGGGTGCCCACAAGGCTGAGGGGCTTGTCTTGCCATGTCAGATTCGTTGATTCCAGGCTAATACGTCGGCTGCTAACTCCGGCGGACGTCTCGCTGGACAGATCAAAAGTGCCGCTGTTGACGGTTACAGGGTCTGCCAGGGCATCGGAATGGACGACGATGTTTCGCAGTTTTCCTGTCGAACCATACTGCCATTCGGCCGGTTTATTAAAGGGGCCGCTCAGGTCTAAGTCGGTGAGTGTCAGAACACCTTCTGATGTTGAAAAATCCTGGACAGCGGTTTGAAGTTCTTCGAAGGAGGACACAAAGGTGTGGATTTCACCGGCAGCAAGTTGTGCCGCACTGCAATGCAGCTCAAACGAGGCTTTGCGATCCGGATTAAAGCTGGCGGAAAGCCGCGAAATTCTGGATTTGCCCAAGGCAGCATCAATATTTTTCAAATCCAGCTGTTTATTGTGCCAGGTAAATTGCCCCTGATTGATGCGCAGTGCTCCCGGAAATCGCCGGGAGTGAACCGTCAGTTGCTTGACATCCGCTGAGAATGATACCTGGCGGGATGTCGGTCCGGCAACGGGACCGCTGTATGTCAGGCGATCAAAAGCCAGTGTGCCCTTCAGGGGTCTAAACCTTTTAAGGGCATTTGAAAGATCTTTATAAGAAAAAATCACCGGATTTAAATCTTCCAGGATGAATAAGGCTGCGCCCGATGTGGCTGAAACAATAGTTTTTTTCACCCAATTCACCTTGCCCGATACCTGGACAACTGAAGACTTGCCCATGGATGCATCTACCTTACTGAAATCCAGTTGCGGTCCCTGCCAGGTGAATTTTCCCCGTGTGATCTGCAGGATTTGGGGCAGCCGGTTGGAGGTCAAGGCCAGATTGTCGATCGTTCCCCGGGTTTGAAAGTGCCATTTTCGGGGGGTGAACATCGGCCCTTCGATATTGAGGTTTTCAGCCGTGATGATGCCGTTCAGCGAACGAATATCTGCCAGGCTGGTTTCAAAGATTTTAAAAGACAGCAGCCAGGTATAGAGTTCTGTTATATCGAATTGCGCCGTCTTGGAAAGGGTTTTAAGGGTGGGATTTTGAGCCCAGTCGATGGTGGTTGAAAGCTGCGAGAGTGATGAATTGCCGATTTCGGCATTAAAATTTTGTATTGCAATGCGGTTTGCCGCGAAGAGGAAACGGCCGCCGTTGATTTTAATCGGATACGGTATGCGGTTGTAGCGGGCGTTTACCTGGACCTCGGTAACTTCCACCCGGGCATTTAAATTTTTCAAGTCGTCACCCAGGGTCAACTTTCCCAGGGCGCTACCCTGGACGTCTTTAACTCGGGCCAGTTCACTTAAAAAATTTTTGTCGGCAACGATACGGTTTAAAACCGGCGGCAGCTGGGAAAGGTCGGCGTTGACACCGATGTTGAGGTGAAAGGGCGCCAGTTTCAGATTCAGACCCAGCGCAATCGAACCGTCTTGCCCGTAAGATTTTCCAAAACGCGCTTGTAGTTTCTCTCCTTTTAATATTCCATCTGAAATAACGGCATCCCCAAAAACATCCTCCAGATCCAGTTCAGCGCCGGGGATAAAGATCTTGCCCTGGGTCATCCGTCCCTGTATGACAATGTTTTCCAGCAGACCGAAATCCCGGAGCGTCCTACCCCGGATTTTGACCGTCATCCAGGGGACCTGGCCGCCTCTGATAACGTCAAATAAAGTCCGAATCGTTTTAGATTCGCCCGCCATTGCAAGGGCCGCCTGTCTCACCGAACCCGCATCAATCCGGGAGCCGTTAATGGCGAGTTGAATATTCTGCAAATTCTCATCGTAGGAAAACATTCCGGTCATATTTACGGCGGGATACGCCAGGCCCAGCTCGCTCAAGTCAGCTCTGGCCGAATTTCCATCCACCTCGACGGCGCCTTTTAGCTGTACGCCTTTAATCACCAGCTTCTCGCTGCCGCGGTTCAATTCGAGAAAAGGAATGGTCCCGGTGACATCCGCCCTTATGCTTCCAGCACCGTCGGATTCGAAATCAATGCTCGCGCTGGCCTTGGTATCGGTTATCCGCAGTGCTGAACCGGGGAAGAGATAGGCGATTAAGGTCTGGGGCCGGCAATGGGAGAGTTGCACCCGACCACGGCCCTTAAAGTCGGACGGATCAAGCGATCCGTTGATATCGATTTTTTCCCAGAGATTGGATTTGCAGTTGATGGAGAAGTCAAGCCCGCCTTGACCGCGCGCATAGTCCGCCTGTAGTTCTCTGAGCATGAATCTGCGGCCAAAAGGATCGATCAGATTTACTTTACCGTTTTTTATCCTCAAATTAAGGTCCGGCAACTTGAATTCGGGCAGACTGCGGACGGCCTTAGTAAAGGTTTTTACCATTTCGTCAAACGACGGACCTTTCTCAGACGGCTCGGGCGCAACATCCTGGATTTGCGGCAGTTTCATAAAGAAATCGGCATAATCGAGCCTGATATAATCGAATTGAAGACGACCCATAAACAGGGGCAGTATTTTTGGATAAATCCGCATCCACTGGATATTGATCGCATAACTTTCAGGTATGGATATCTCTGCTCCATGTATTACCACATGGGGACGTGGAAAATATGACAGTTTTAAATTCCGGTAGGTCATTTGGCCGCCGACATTACTGGAAATATTTTCTTTGATGGTTTTTTTCACCATTTCCAGATTGATCAGGCTGGGCGTAAATACCATAACGACGACGGCCAGGAATATGAAAACCAGCAGGCTTTTGGTCAGAAAGCTGATTATCTTTTGGTGATTGCGCATGGCGGCGATTTTGTGTGCGATTATAGTGCCAGGGGGAAATTCCGGTTACGGGTAAGATATCAGGCGGGACTTATCTATATTTTGACCAGAGTTCATCCATTTTGCCGGTTCAGATACCTTATAGTAATTTACCCTACGCAGGGCCTGGCAGGAACAGTGAATTGAATCTTCTAGAATAATCAAGGGCGCATTTTTGGTCAAGCTGATTTTTTCAATCGCTCTTAATATCGGTCCCAATCCCAGGCACTTAATCGAATAAAGCCGACCCCGCTAGATTATCGCCTTTCGATTACAAAGGCCGGCGGATCAAAAACGCGGGCAGATGTTATTTCCGAGGTGTGCTTGACACTGCCGGATTGGATAATTAGTCTTCTTAACGCAACCCATCGGTTGTTTTAAGAATTGTCCAACCCGCTGGACTACAGCGAATATCCAGCGGGATTTTAAAATTTTTGAACCCATACTTAAATCTGAATTATCAGTGTTTGATGGAGGAAGTTCCATGACCCATACCCAAACCGCCCAAAAAAAGTTTGAAGAAGGGATGGCGGAATTTATAATTCATAACTATGGCCAAAGCATTGATCGCCTATCAGAGGCCATTGAACTGGACCCTGAATTTGCGTTAGCCTTTAAAAGCCGGGGCGCAGCCTACCTAAGACTGGATAAGGCCGGTGAAGCTATTGCAGATTTTAACGCCGTCGTTGAATTGAATCCCGCCAGTGCCAGAGCCTATCACCTGCGAGGCCTGGCCTATGAGAAATCCGGGGACAACGGTAAAGCCCTGGATGACTTTAACAGAGCGCTTGAATTAAATTCCAATTACGGTGCCGCCTATTTCAGCCGCGCCAATTTGAACAACAAGATGGGACATGCGGAGCAAGCCACGCAAGACATCCGGATGGTAACCCATCTGACCGAGGTCAACATCGAAACCTTTGCCAATGATAACAATGTCTGGCGTTCACAGCAGCTGCGTCTTGAATCCCTGTCCGATGATGATCTTGCCATGGAAAGGTAATTCAAGCCATAGGTGTCCTCCAAGGAGATGCCTATAAAAAGCTGAAAATAAAATTCGACGGGAGGACAGGCTTGCATGAGAGCTATGGTATTGAATCAAATCAGCAACATGGCGGTAAATAAAAATCCGTTGGCGCTTGTGAATCTTCCGATACCGGTTCCAGGCGCCAACGAAGTTTTGATTGAAGTTTCTAACTGCGGTGTTTGTCACACCGAGCTCGATGAAATCGAGGGGCGTACGCCTCCGACGCATTTGCCGATCATTTTAGGCCATCAGGTTGTCGGGCGGGTGATTCAAAACGGTGCCGATGCCAATCGCTTCAAAATGGGTGAGCGCGTCGGAATTGCCTGGATTTATTCAGCCTGCGGTCACTGCGTCAGCTGCAAAAATGGTGCTGAAAACTTATGTGATGAGTTTAGAGCCACCGGTCGGGATGTCCATGGGGGGTATGCCGAATATGCCACGGTTTCAGAAGACTTTGCCCATAAAATTCCAGACACGTTCACGGATTCCCAGGCCGCTCCGCTGTTGTGTGCCGGCGCCGTCGGATATCGATCCCTGCACTTAACCGGGATTCAGGATGGCATGCGGCTGGGACTGACCGGCTTTGGTGCTTCAGCCCATCTGGTGCTGAAAATGGCCATGCATAAATATCCAAACACCAGGGTCTTCGTTTTTGCCAGGAGCAAAACTGAAAGAGATTTTGCCCGGCAACTCGGCGCATACTGGGCCGGGGCCACGGAGACACCCGCACCGGAAAAACTCGATTGCATCATTGATACAACTCCGGCCTGGCAACCGGTTGTTGAAGCGTTGAATAACCTGAAAAGCGGCGGCAGATTGGTTATTAATGCGATCCGCAAGGAAGAAGCCGATAAGAAGGCGCTATTGGATATCGATTATGCGAGACATCTATGGATGGAAAAAGAAATTAAAAGCGTCGCCAACGTAACCCGTCGTGATGTCAGTGAATTTTTAGAGTTGGCGGCACGGATTCCCATCGCACCGGAGGTCCAGGAATTCGCGCTGCAGGATGCGAACCAAGCCTTGGTTGAAATGAAAGAGAGGAAAATCAGAGGCGCCAAAGTATTGAAGATTGCAGATTGAATATTGACAGTCTCGCGTAATTAACCATCAATTGAGGAGGAGCCTGCATGTATAACAAAACGGTTATGGATCATTTCCGTAATCCCAGAAACGTGGGCGTGATCGAAAACGCCGACGGGATCGGAGAGGTCGGAAATCCCCTGTGCGGCGACATGATGACGATTTATCTAAAAGTTAACGCCGATCGCATCGCCGACATCAAGTTTCAGACCTTTGGTTGCGGATCTGCGATTGCCGTGTCAAGTATGCTGACCGAAATTGCCGCGGGCAAAACTATTGCAGAGGCCAAAAAAATTACCAACAAAGACGTGGCCGCAGCACTGGAAGGCTTACCCAAAAACAAGTTGCACTGCTCCAACTTAGGGGCCGATGCCTTGCATATGGCAATCCAGGATTATGAGGACAGAAAAGCCGGCATTACCCGGGCAGAACCCAGGCGCAAAGATGAACACGTGCACACCCACGGGGAAAAATGCTACTGTCCTTACTGCGATATCGAGCTTACCGAAAATGCGACATTTTGCGATGCGTGCCAATCGAGTCTGAAAGAGGAACACTAATGAAATTAATTAATTTCGATCATATTTCAGCAAACCCGATTCTGCCTGAAGTCAAAGAAGCGATGATTGAAGCGATCAATAATGATTACCATAACCCCTCCAGCCAGCATCGCGCCGGTGAACAGGCCGCCGCAGCAATTGAACAGGCGCGCCAATCGGTAGCAAAGCTGATCAACGCCGCCGCGTCCAAGGAAATCGTATTTACATCCGGCGGCACCGAATCCGTAAATCATGCCATCAAAGGCGCAGCCCTGGCCAATTCCGAAAAAGGCAAACACATCGTTACCTCCAACATTGAACACAATGCGGTCATCAGAAGCCTGCGCCGTTTAAAGTCGGCGGGCTTTAGGGTGACATCGCTGGCGGTGGACAAAACCGGACGTGTAGACCCCCATGACATATCCGAGGCCATTACGGATGAGACCATTCTGGTTTCGATCATGCACAGCAACAATGAAACCGGTACGATCCAACCGATAGAGGAGATCTCACGTATTACCCGCCAAAAAAAAGTGATATTTCATACGGATGCCGTTGATTCAGTAGGAGTTGTGCCCATTGATGTTCAGAAGCTCGGCGTTGATCTGCTCAGCATGGCCGCCAATACCTTTTACGGACCCAGCGGGGTCGGGGGGCTGTATATCCGTCGCGGAACCCGGGTTTTTCCGCTGCTGGATGGCGGCGTCCAGGAAAACAACAAACGGGCGGGAACTGAAAATCTGATCGGGATCATCGCCATGGGCAAAGCCGCCGATATTGCCGAACGGGATCTGGCCGCACGCCTGGCTCATCTTAAGAGGCTCAAAGATAAGTTTATTGACGAATTGCCTGATTATATCGATGAATACATCATTAACACCCATGCCCCATATAGTTTGCCAAACCTGGTCTCAATTTCCATCAAGTATATTGAAGGGGAAAGTGTGCTGCTGATGCTGGATGATGATGGTTTTGCGATATCAACCAGGTCAGCCTGTGCGACCGGTTCACTGAGAGCATCTCACGTGCTGCTGTCACTGGGACTCAGTCATGCCGATGCCCAGGGAACCCTGGTGCTTTCTTTTGGCATGGACAACACGGAAGCGGATGTAACGGCCCTATTAGAATCGTTAAAGAAGGTCGTTACTACCCTGCGCGAAATCTCACCCTTGTATAAAATATAAAATATCAAGCGGGGCGAACTGATTTGATAGCGATGCGATTTCTTTACAGGGGCGACGTCTAAGTGAAGTTTAAACTATTATGATCATAAGGTTATATGAGACAATAAAATCCCAAATTTCAAGCACCAAATTACAAATAAATTTCAAATTACAATATTCAATGACCAAAACATTCATCAGAGTTGATCGAATCACCCCTCAGGCCCGAGTCTATCGGAAATGATGTTGTTGGGCATAGCGGTGGGCGGATCATTTGTTTGGAATTTTGAATTTGGGTCATTGGAATTTGTTTGATATTTGGATATTGGTGCTTGGAATTTACATGGCTACCATTTCTCTTCAATTTTCGGAGAATTAGAGGTTCACTAGCTTAATTGATGTAGCCATGCTTTCTGCAACCCCCTAATTCATCGGATACCAGCCTCGCTATCCTGGATTTGCGGTGCGACAAATTCCGCATCATCGGCATCTGACATCATGCTGTCAAAATACATGTCAATGATACTTCTATGGTCGCAGAATTTGCTTGTCAGAAGATCTTTAAAACCATTGTAACCCTGCTCCGCCAATAATTCATCGATCTCGTGGGCTCTTTTACCCAACTGGCGGCAATACTTGTCGGTAATGGTTTGCGGGGCCGTACCGCGCTTTTTTGCCACGCGATTGGTGGCCTGGATGCGGCTGTAGCCGTTGACCTCCATTTCATATACCACTTCTAGAATTTGTGATAGAGACTTGGGCAGGCCCTCTATGTTGACCGACGGAATTGTATAAAGGGCCGGGGTCTCCTCTTTATTTTCCCCCGCGCCGAATAAAAGCCGGTTGAGCACCGAATTGGGTGAATCCACAAACGGTTCGGCATTCTGCTGCAGAAAATGCCAGATTTTTTCATCGATTTCGATCGAATACATTTTCATGCGAAGTTCTCCTTCAGCACTAGCCCGAACCAATTATACGAAAGTTTTTCTAGTAATTCATGTCAAGATGAAATCTTGATGGTAGCCTCCGCGACATCCATCGTTGCATCCCGGCCCTCCCGGATGGATATGAAGAGGTTGTGTTTACCGATGGTTACAACATCTTTGCTTTTCAATCTGGCTTTGATTATGCTTTCATTATTGAGGAGGGTGCCATTGGTACTGTTAAGATCCTCGATGATATACTGCCCGTTTTGTTTGACAATGCGGGCATGTTTTTTTGAGGCGCCTAGGTTATTGATTTGAATATCATTGTTTTCATTTCGCCCGATCGTGATTTCCGCTTTGTCGGTGTCCAGGGTCTTAAGATCCTTGCCTTTTAACGTTAATAATATCTTGAGCATGGCTTCCTCCATATATTCTCATCTAGTTGTAGAAATTCCCAGACGATGATTTATTTGCCGGCTTTCTTATCTGGCGGACGGTTCGGCAGATCGGCTGTGGTTATTACTATCGGTACATTCCGCGCGGAGCTTTACCTCTTTTTTTTAATTCAATGTCTCCAGGCACGTCTGGACGTCTTTGACCACCTGAGCAGCGGCCTGATAGCGTTTGGAGACGCCTTTGGAGAGCAGGCGCTCGACAATTTCGACACAGCAGGCAGGGGTTTTGGGAGCGGTTTCAGAAAGCGGTACATACTCGGTATTGGATACGGCATACAGCAGGGCCGTCATGCTATCACCCCTAAACGGCTTTTCACCGGTGAGCAGTTCGTAAAAAACCACCCCGAGCGAAAACAGATCCGATCGGCCATCCACTTTTTTGCCTGCAATCTGTTCCGGGGACATATAGTTGGGTGTGCCGAATATGACCCCTGTCTGGGTTTTGGATGAAGACATGACCCGTGCGATGCCGAAATCGGCAACTTTGACCAGATCGTCATCCAACAGAATTATATTCGCCGGTTTGATGTCGCGATGCACCACCTCCTGGCTGTGGGCATAGCCCAGGGCCTCGGCCACCGCACCGACTATCTTAAGAACCCTTTTTAACGGCAGCCGATTCGCTTTCTGAGAATAGTGGGTCAGCTCTTTGCCCTTGAGCAGTTCCATCGCGATGTAGGCCATCTCGTGATCCTCACCCATATCATAGATCGTTACGATGTTTGGATGAGAAAGCTTGCCGGCGGCTTCGGCTTCCCGAAAAAATCGCGCCTTGACATCGCTTAATTCATCGACGGCAATTTCCTCATAGTTGACCGTTTTGATGGCGACCTCGCGATTGATGCTCGGATCCCTGCCAAGGTAAACCGTGCCCATGGCTCCCTGCCCCAGTTCCTGCAAAATCTCATACCGTCCGAGGGTGGGTTTGGTGGCCCCGTTTTGCAGCAAAAAGGTGGTTTCTTTTTTAGCGGAAGCGGCGGACATCGCCAGCGTATTTTCCAGCGAAATGAGCTTCTTTATGCGCTCTTTGACATCTTTGAAGGCGCCGGCTTTTAAAATGTGGCGGTAGACGGAAAGCGCTTTGTTGGTCATGCGTTTGCGTTCAAAATCCAAGCCGAGGTTGTACAGCAGGTTCTGCACGCCTTGATTTTCAATCGGACACTTTAACAACTTCTCAAATGCCATGTCCAGCATGCCCTGGCCTTGTAAAGCCAATCCCAGGCTTTTGTTGAGTTCCATATTTTCATCCTGCTTTTCGACGATGTTGCGCTGGCGGCTGGTGAGGGCAAAACCAATAATCGACAGGAATACAGGTGCCAGAACTTTCAGCCAGGTACCATTGGTGACAAACAAAATTATGCTGGCTCCGATCCAGGTCAACAAAAAAATTCCTAAAATCAGCATTCCGATCCGGGGGGTAACTTTCGGAATGACGAATAATAGAAAAAAGCTGAAATACAATAACGCCAGGATCTCCAGGAAAAAGACCCAGGTAGGACGTGAGATAAATTTGCCGTTGATAATATTTTCCACTGCATTGGCTTCGATTGTCAGGCCGGAGACGTTGGATTGGATAGGTGTGTTGTAATGTTGCGACAACCCTTCGGCTGTAACTCCTACCAGGACGACCTTATTGCGGAATTCATCCGGACTTATTTTGCCGTTGATAACATTCGCAAATGAAACCTGTTTAACATTGGATTTTTGACCCCCATAATCGATTAACATCCGGTGATTTTTCTCAGTAGGGATTTGCAGATGTCTTAAAATGAGTTTGGTCGGCGCCACCTCGGTTTCGTTTAAACGGCCGCCCGCAAATTTTCTGGCTACCTGGAAAGCAAAGGATACGAAGTCTCGGTCCTGGTAGGAAATCAATAAAGGCATATTGCGAACGACGCCGTCTTCGTCGCAAGTCAGGTTGGTGTGTCCCAGGGCTCCGGCTTTGGTGGACAGTTCATGGTAAGGTTCGGTGATCCGGCCTGCGATTAGCCTGTGATGATTTAAAATACCACGAAACCCACTGGCGGCCACAGGCAGGTGATTCTGAGTATCCGCAATATCCTTTAATTCAATGGAATTCAATTTCAACCAGTCCGATAGTCGCTCGGATTTGTAATCCTCCAAACTGCCGAGGGTAAACCGCAGCGGCAGGACCACATTGCGCGCGGCCCGTATTGCTGATATCAGCTGATTATCATGGTTTAACCGTTCTTCGGCTTCCTCCAGCATGCCGCTGATTTTGCTCACTGATTTGCGATCGGACTTTGATGGTCTATCGTTCAGGGTTTCATTAATTCTTTCAATTTCCCGCAGACCGGGATTTAACTCGCGTGTAGGGTACAAAAGCGAAAGCCCCAACGTGTGGGTCCCACTGCCTGAAAGCAGCCGAACCATATCTGCGATGTACGAGCGGGGCCAGGGCCAGCTGCCCAATTGTTTTATGCTTTGATCGTCTATCGCTAAAACAATAACCTGGTTGGCGGCTTTGCGCTGGCGCAAGCGGGTCATCCAATCGTACACCCTGCACTCCAGAGGCTGCAGCAAATCCAGATCAAATAGGATATTGCCCGCAATCGCCACCATGGTTATGGCAACCAATACAAGGCTTGCAAAAGGTAGTTTTTTACGAAACATTTTATAGTCTTAATTTATCTTTTTTTGGATCCCCGCCA
>Ga0307426_1000837_pt1 | contig 20980 bp, 22 predicted proteins | sample SalMarWE160340MG_FD_202165 | JGI IMG/M metagenome (GOLD analysis project Ga0307426, IMG submission 202165) | Salt marsh sediment microbial communities from the Plum Island Ecosystem LTER, Massachusetts, United States - WE1603-40 | ecosystem: Environmental > Aquatic > Marine > Intertidal zone >...
GATACGGGCTGGCACCCGGTGCCCAGCGCCGGACGGCGAGGTGCAGAGACCCGAATGCCGCGGCGAACACGAAGAACGTGAGTGCAACCTGTGCGTCGAAGGTGCCACCCTGTGCGAGGTTGACCAGGCCGACGCCCAGGGATGCGATCACGGTCGCCCCCACGAGGAGGGCCGCTTCGGCGTCTCTGTTCACGATCCGAAGTCGATGACGATCAAGCTCACGTTGTCGTGACCTCCCGCGGCGTTGGCGGCCTCGATCAGATCCCACACGGCATCGTCGGGAGTTGGCGCCTGGAGGTATCGCTCGATGCGCTGATCGGAAACCATGGAGTTCAGGCCGTCGGTGCACAGCAACAGCCGATCGCCGGTGACGAGTTGCTGAGTGAACGTGTCGACCTCGACATCCTCTTCGAGGCCGAGCGCGCGTGTGATCATGCTGCGGTGAGGGTGATTGGCGATGTCCTCAGGCTTGATGGTGCCGGCGGCGAGGTACTGGGCGACGATCGTGTGGTCTACGGTGAGCTGTTGCAGCGCTCCGTCGTGGAGGAGGTAGGCACGACTGTCGCCGACGTGGCCGATCGTCGCCGTACCGTCGGGGTCGATCTCTGCCATTGTGATGGTCGTGCCCATGCCGAACAGCGAGCGGTCTTCTCTCGCCGCCTCCATGATTGCGTCGTTGGCGGCATGGATTCGTTCGGTGAGTGTCCCCTTCGACGATGTGGCGACCTCGATCGCCTTCGTGGAAGCGACCTCCCCGGCGACATGGCCACCCATGCCGTCGGCAACGGCGAAGAGGGCCGTCTCGCGAGAACTCCCGCTCGCTTGCGGATAGAGCGCGTCTTCGTTGTTCGTTCGAACCCGACCCATGTGGGTGCCGCTCGCCCAGGTGATCCTCATCTGACCTCCAGGACGGTGTTTCCGATCTGAATCGCGTCGCCGCGGGTGAGCGTCAGGGGTGTACTGACTCTGCGTCCGTTCACGTAGGTTCCGTTCGTACTCTCGAGATCATGCACGACGATACCTTCAGGGCGTCGTATGAGGCGAAGGTGGAACTCGGACGCATAGGGATCATCGAGCACGATGTCGGCCTGCGGGCTTCTGCCGAGCACGACGGGCCCCTGTACGTCGATGTGCTTGCCTGCCTGTGTCTTGGACTTGACGATCACCACCTCGTTTCCCGCACGCGACTTGGGCCGCCAGCCCTCCGTGCCGCCGACATGAGCAGCGATCGCCCGTGCTACCTGCCATACGAACAGGTACACGAACGCGATATAGATGAGTTTGAGTAGCTGAAGTAGGAGTGCCGGCATACTGCGTTACCTGTTTGTGGGCACGGGGACCTTCCCGGCTGTTTCCTGAACGATACAGGGAGAGGTCTCTCTTCGGGAGCCCGTACCTCGTCCCCTGTACCTCGTAGTGCAATTCGGGTGCCCAACACACTCTGGCTGATCTCAGGACACGACACCCGCTCGGAAGCTCCATTCCGGACAGGGGACCGGAGACCGTCGATCGGGCCGTGGGGCACTTCAGGCCCAGGGACTAGATCTGGAAATCGAATGTCAGAGGTCCGAAGGACACGACGGCCCCCGTGTCGATCTCTACTGGTTTGCTGGTGACCGGCGTCCCGTCGACCAGCGTTCCGTTTGCGGAGCCGGCGTCCTGGATCCACGCGCGTCCCCCTTCTCGCCATATCAGGGCGTGGACCCGGCTTATCTCCTTGTGCTCGATGACGACGTCACATTCCGAGGATCGTCCGACACGGGCTCTGTTGTGGGTGATCGGGACCGGCGGCCCCTGCGTCGGTACGAGCTGCGCCCATGGTGTTCGCGGGCCCGGAACGGTCTCTGTCGTGCACGCGATGTCAGTCTTGGGAACACGGTCTGCCTGGTCGATCGTCACTGTCGCCGGACCTTCGAGACGCCACCCCCTTTCGGCTGCCGTCTCCTCTATCAGCGCTTCGAGACTTCGGCCGAGTGGACCAGGTACCTCCTGACCGGTGTGAACGGTGAGCCGGTACACGTTCGGGATGACGGGTCCTGTGGGGCCCTCCTCGACAGCGAGGTCCGCCTCGCGGAGAACGTGGATTCCGAACTCCGAGGCGTGGAGTTCCCCACCGAACATCAGGCCGGCGAGACCGTCGAGCATGCGCTCCATTCGGCGCTCCAGCTTGCGTGCCGTACTCACGCGCCCAGTGTATTGGACGGGGTCGATTCCGAGGCGACGCGCCCTGGAACGAGGTCAGGGACGGGTCGGTGCCGTTGACCGGGCGGTTGAATCGGCCTCGGGGATCGCCGTAGTGCAGGGTTTCCACAGATGGCAGCGTGCTACGATGTCGTGCCCGGGCGAGTGGCGGAATTGGCAGACGCGCAGGCTTCAGGTGCCTGTGGGCTCAGGCTCGTGGGGGTTCAAGTCCCCCCTCGCCCACGCTGTGTTCCCCACTGACCTTCCTCGGCGGCGTGGCCGTCGCCGCATTTATGTCGTCCTGTCCATCATTACGGTCGTCTCGCTTCTCATGCTCGCCGTGAGCCGCCAGCGGAATGACACGCGTGACTCGATCGCCTATCTCGTCGAGGCCGACTCGACTGCGAACACCTACCAGGATCTTGCGCGCGAGTTCCAGGGGCAGATCCTCGGCGATCTCCGAACGGCGCAGCGGGAGGATGTCGAGGCTCTCATGTCCCAGTACGTCGCAGAGGCCCGACAGAAGTCGACCACGCTCACCGAGATGACCGTTCCGTCCTCGGTTGCGCCGGCCGCCGCTGCACTGAACCTCGCCGTGTCATCGTGGAGTGACGGTTTGGAGTCGTTTGCTCCGGGGCTGCTCGGTGTCGTCGATCACCCGACCAGCGACGCGATGATCGAGGCTCTGGCTGCATCGCTCGCCCAGTTGCGAACCGGCGACGCCGCGTACAAGGCGTTCATGGACGCCGTCGACGAGTTGCGATCGGAGTCCGACCTTCCGGTCGACTTCACGGAGGTTGCCTTTGTCCCATCTGGTCCGCTCGGCTATGTCTACGGCATCAGGGACGCGGTCGATGGGGCCGCGGGGCTCGACCTCCGAAGAGATCTCGAGGTGTCCGCGGTCAAGCTGGATCCGAAGGAGGTGAAGGACGACAACGGGGAGCTCATCCTGCCTGCAACAGACTCGGTTGTTGTCGAAGCGAGCGTTCGGAACTCCGGCAACCAGCCGGAGTCGGACCTGGTCGTGTCGGTCACGCTCCGGGACAGTGGCGGTGCCGTGGTTGGCCAGTTCACGAATCGGGTCAATACGCTCGATCCGAGGGCATCCACGACGGTCAACTTCGATCCCTTGACGGTTGCACCCGGCAGTGCCTACGCGATGACCGTATCCGTGGCCGTGCTGCCGGATGAAGTGGATGTCGAGAACAACGTGAAGCAGATTTCCATCAGGATCAACGAGCCTTCGTAATTGCCGGCAGGCACCCTGCCGCCTCCTTGTAGCATCTGGCCCATGATCGATGTGGCCGTTCTTCGTGAGGATCCGGACCGACTGAGGCGCTCGCTCGCCCTTCGAGGCAGTGACATCGACGTTTCCAGGCTCGAGGAGCTGGACAGGACCCGTCGATCGTTTCGCACCGAAGCCGAACAGCTCCGAGCCACGCAGAAGGAAGCTGGGCGTGAGATAGCGCAGCTTCAAGGCGAGGAGAAGCGTGAGGCCATCGTCCGGGCGAAGACCCTGGCGGACGAGTACCAGCGGTTGATCGGACAGGCCGAGGAGGAGGACGGACAGTTTCAGGAGCTGTGGATCAGAGTCCCCAATCTGGTACACGAGTCGGTCCCCGAGGGGATGACCGACGAGGACGCAGTCGAGATCGAACGCTGGGGTGTGCAGACGGCGTTCGCGTTCGACGCGAAGGACCATCAGGAGCTGGGGGAGTTGCTGGACTTGATCGATGTCGAGCGAGGGGTACGGACCTCCGGATCTCGTTTCGGGTACCTGAAAGGCAAGGCCGTGCTCCTGGAGATGGGGCTCGTGCGCTGGGTGATGGACACGCTCGTCGGGGAGGGGTTCACGCCGATGCTGCCTCCCGTCCTGGTTAGGGAACACGCCTTGTTCGGCACCGGGTTCTTCCCCGACGACTCCGAGCAGGTGTACGCGGTGGAAAAGGACGACCTGTTCCTGGTGGGAACCTCCGAGGTGCCGCTTGCCGCGTATCACGCCGATGAGATTCTGGATGTCGAGGATATGCCGATCAGGTATGCGGGGTTCTCGACCTGCTTTCGGAGGGAAGCCGGCACCTACGGCAAGGACACTCGGGGCATCTTCAGAGTGCACCAGTTCGACAAGGTCGAGATGTTCACGTTCTGTCACCCCGACGAGTCGTGGGCGGAGCACGAGCGGCTCCTGGCCGTTGAGAAGAAGGTCGTGCAAGGGCTCGAACTGCCCTACCACGTGGTGAACATCCCGGCCGGTGACTTGGGGGCGTCCGCCGCGAAGAAGTACGACATCGAGGCGTGGTTCCCTTCGTTGGGGACCTACCGAGAGATCACGTCGTGTTCGAACACGACCGACTTCCAGGCTCGCAGGCTGGCGATTCGATTCAGGACCGAGACGGGCAACGAGCTGGTCCACACGCTGAACGGCACCGCAGTCGCCGTCGGCAGGACGATCCTTGCGATCCTGGAGAACCATCAGCGTGACGATGGGTCGGTTGTCATACCTGAGGTGCTTCGTCCGTATGTCGGTTTCGATGTGATCGGACCGTGAACGGACAAGGGGACGTCTTCTCCGGGATCGCGAAGCGATACGATCTCCTCAACGCGGTCCTTTCGATGGGGCGTGAACAGGCCTGGCGTCGCTCCGGCATCCGATACCTGCCGCAAGGCAGGGTCCTCGACCTCGGTGCAGGCACGGGAGCGGCTGTGCCGGTGATGGGGGAGAGAGAGGTAGTCGCGATAGATCCGGTCCCAGAGATGCTCGCCCTCAACGCTGCCATGAAGGCTGTTGCCGTCGGTGAGGCACTTCCGTTCAGTGATGGAAGCTTCGACGGGGTGTTCTCCGCGTATGTGTTCCGAAATCTTCGGTCGGTCGACGAAACGCTGTCCGAGGTCGAGAGGGTGCTGAAACCGGGAGGGACGCTCGTGGTGGTCGGCCTCGGACGGCCGCGGGGTCGACTGTCGGCCGCCGTGCACCGTGCAGGCACGGCCGCGGTATTGCCGCTGATCGGGGCTTTGGCAGGGTCACGGGACGAGTACTCGTATCTTCACCGCTCCCTCGACAAGCTGCCTCCTCCCGAGGAGCTGTTTGCCGGGAGGTCGCTCCTGCTCGAGAAGGTGTGGCGGATGGGTCCGCTGGGATTCGTGTACGGGGCAGTGCTGCGGCGGGTCTAGCCCGCCGGACTTCAGTTCTCAGTCTTCAGTCATCAGCAAGAACGCGGCCTCAGCTGCGACCGAGCCACGGGGCGAATTGAGCGTCGGGGACCTGGCACTCAACCGACTGTGTCGATTCTCAGCAACCCGTACATCAACAGATCCGTGAAACGGCCCTGTTTCTGGATCGCCTCTCTCAGACGGCCTTCGAGGCGGAAGCCGCACTTCTCGAGAACCCGAGCCGACGCGGGGTTCCACCCGAACACAGTCGCGTACAGACGGTGCGGATCGAAGGTGTCGAAGAGGTACCGAACGTAGCGCTGAAGTGCGGAGGTGGCGATGCCCTTTCCCCACATGTCAGGAGTCAGCCAGTACCCGATGTTGATACTGGCGTGCTGTTCGGCTGATCCAGGATGGCCGCCGATCCCACCGACGAGTTCGCGGTCCGCGACGATCGCCAGGTGGAGTGGTGGTTCACCCTGTTCGAGGCAGTTGTCTATCCACCTCTCTGCGTCCTCGAGTAGGTAGGGGTGTGGAAAGGTGTCGGTCATGTTCAGCCAGATGCGGTGGTCGTTGGCGACTGAAGCGAGGGGTCCGACGTCGTCGCTTGTCCAGGTTCGCAGCGTGCACGAGCCGGCATCGAGTTCCATGGGGTGAGAGTAGGCAGGCCTCTGGGATCGGGGCGGTGAGGCGGAGCCGCAGCCAACTGCCGGCAGCAAGCCACCAGCTCTGAGGACTGAAGACTGATGACTCGCTCCTGCTTCGCAGGAGCGTGATCGTGCCCCTGCCTTCGAATGTCTGTCCCCCGGTGCTTTCCGAGTCGCCAACTCCGGCCAGGCAGCCCTGCGGCACCCGGAGCGTTCCGCTTAGGGCTGCTTCCTTCCGGACCTGACCCGGTTCACGGTGCCCCGCCGCGCAGGACCCAACCATCAACGCCACGTGCTCGGTGCTTTCCGAATGGCCGACACCCTCAGGCAGGGAGTTCGGCCCCGCGTATAGAGGGTTTCGGGTGCAGGACACCCCTAGCGTCCCGCCTAGCACGATCGCGCGAAATGGTACCTGAAGAGGCAGGCTGTTTCCTCCCCCAGGAGGGCGCAGCCCGACGTTGGGGGAGGTGGCCGAGGCGGAGCCGAGGACGGAGGGGGTTCGTTCTGTTTCCTCCCCTCGCGAGCGGAGCGAGTGTTGGGGGAGGTGGCCGAGGCGAAGCCGCGGACGGAGGGGGTCGTTCCCACCAACAGAGCCCGCTCACCGCCCTCCTACCCCAGCAGCTTCGCCGCTGCGGTACCTTTGCCCCAACGCTCAACGCGGGGGAGACCGACGAAAACGGGCCCCACCAAAGGTGGGGCCCCGTCGGAGACGGGCCTAGCGGAGGGAGAGGGATTCGAACCCTCGAGGGCGTGGTAACACCCTACGGCATTTCGAGTGCCGCGCACTAGGCCAGACTATGCGATCCCTCCGGCAGACGGGCAGTGTACTCACCGGTTCTGGGAGAATGAATCGCATGATTCGATCAGAAACTGCACCTCTCCGTGCCGTAATCGTCCACCGTCCGGGATTGGAGCTCGACCGGCTCACACCGGCCAACAAGGACGAGTTGCTGTTCGACGAGTTGGTATGGGTGGAGAAGGCGGGCGAGGAGCACGACGCGCTTTGCGACGTTCTACGGAGCCGTGACGTCGAAGTGCTATATGTCGAGTCGTTGCTCGAGGAGGCCCTCGCCGAAGGGGAGCTGGCCGGAGCGACGATCGAGGAGCAGATCCCCGACGAGCTGTGTGGCAGGCGGCTCGCACAGACAGTTCGTGCCTACCTGTCCGAACTTCCGACAGCCCGCTTGGTCGAGCATCTGATCGGCGGAGTGACGTTCGGTGACGTGGGAACGAACCGGGGTCTTGTCGCTGCGCTCCACGGTCCCGATGACTTCATTCTCCCTCCGCTGCCGAACGCCGTGTTCATGCGCGACTCATCGATCTGGGTGGACGACGGGGTCATGCTGAGTCCGATGAACAGGCTGGTGCGGAGGCGAGAGACCGACCTGCTCCGGCTGGTGTATCACCATCATCCGAGATTCCAGGGCACCCCCATCTGGTTCGGCGACTCGCCGTCGGAGCGTTTTCCGGTGTCGGTGGAGGGCGGTGACGTACTCGTGGTGTCGGACCGGAGCATCGCCGTCGGGATCTCCGAGCGAACCACACCGGCTGGGGCTTCGGCGATGATCTCGCGTCTATTCGAGCAGTCGGTCATCGATAGGGCCCTCGCCGTAGAGCTGCCGAAAGGCCGGGCAACGATGCACCTCGACACCGTGGTCACCTTCGTAGACCGAGATAGCATCGTGTTGTACCCGCGCGCTCGTGTGGCGGTCCGCAGCTTTCGGGTGACGCCCGGCAGCAAGGGGGATCTGATCATCGAAGAGACCAGCGACCTCGTGGAGGGCCTCGCCTGGGCTCGCCGAGTCGGCGAGCTCGAAGTGATAGAGCCGTCACTGCGGGAGGCGGAGGCCGATCGCGAGCAGTGGAACGACGCCAACAACACCTTCGCACTCGCTCCCAGGGAGGTGATTGCCTACGAACGGAACGTGGTCACCAACCGCATCCTCGAAGAAGCGGGGGTGACGGTGCACACGATTCCGTCGTACGAGTTGCCTCGGGGGAGGGGCGGCCCGAGGTGCATGACATGCCCTGTGCATAGAGAGGTGACCTCATGAGTGTGTTCAATCGAGGCCTCGTCATGGTGCTTGCTTTCGCACTGACCGGGTGCTCATCGACTGTCGCGACGACAACGACACAGCCACCCCCAACGACAGAGCCTGCGACAACCTCGACCACGGCGGTGCCCGCAGCGCAGGTCGTCGTGTATCTCATGATGGACACGACAGGCACCGTCAACCGGCCCGGACCGTTCCTCATTCCTGTCGTGAGGGAGGCGGTACGTGACGATCTCGAGTCGACACTGGCTGCGCTATTCGCGGGGCCGACGGCCGACGAGACCCAGATGGTTCCGGCAATGAGCAGCGCCATCCCCGAAGGCACCCAGCTTCTCGGTACCGACGTCGCCGGCGGGGTCGCGACGGTCGACGTGTCGGAGGACTTCGCGTCGGGTGGCGGCTCGTTCTCGATGATGGCCAGGCTCGCCCAGGTCGTGTACACGGCGACTCGGTTCGATGGAGTCGACTCGGTCCTGTTCGAACTCGACGGCGCACCCGTCACGACGTTCTCCGGCGAGGGGATCGTGTTGAACGGCCCGCAGACGAGGGACGGCTACCTGGATTTCCTGCCGATGATCTTCGTCGACGATCCGGCGTACGGTGGAGTGCTTGGCAACCCTGCCCATCTGACCGGTGTGGCAGCCGTGTTCGAGGCGACATTCCAGGCAGTGGTGACCGATGCAGACGGTGTGATCATCGCGCAACCCCCGTATCTGATGACGAGTGAGGGCCAGGGGTGGGGCACGTTCGATGAGACGATCGACTACGACGTGGGCCAGCCGCAGTGGGGGTCTCTGATCGTGTGGGAGGATTCTGCCAAGGACGGGTCGCAGATCAACGTCCGCGAGTACCGAGTGTGGCTGACCCCGGCTCCGTGAATCAGCGCCGAGACGAGAAGAAGTCGTTCAGAAGTCGGGCGCTTTCGTCCGCCATGACACCGGCTTCGAGTTCGCACCGGTGATTGAGACGAGCATCCTGCGGGATGTTGTAGAGACTCCACGCGGCGCCGGCCTTCGGGTCAGCAGCGCCATAGACGATGCGGTCGAGGCGCGCCCAGACGGCAGCACCGGCGCACATGGGACACGGTTCGAGGGTGACGACGAGGGTGTGGCCATTCAAGCGCCAGTCGCCGATAGCTTCCGCAGCCAATCGAATGGCGAGGAGCTCGGCATGCGCGGTCGGGTCGGACCGTTCCACGGTGCGGTTGTGGTCTGACGAGACGACCGTCCCGTCGGGACCGATGATCACCGCGCCGATCGGCACGTCACCGTGTTCGGGAGCCTGCACGGCTTCCGAGAGGGCTAGCAGCATGGCCTCGGCGTACTCCATCGCTCCTACACTATGAGCCCTCAGGAGGGATCGCATAGTCTGGCCTAGTGCGCACGCCTGGAAAGCGTGTAGGGGGTTCACGCTCCCTCGCGGGTTCAAATCCCGCTCCCTCCGCCAGGGCCTGCCGATGGCGGGCCTCTGTACCTCCGGGCGCTTCGCGCCCGGGTACCTGGTACCTGGTACGCGGCCACATGCGTCCTCAGACCGCGGGGCGGCTGTACGAGTACGAGGTACGAGGTACAGCGCCGGCGAGGCCGGCGCACTTGGAGGGATGACCGAGCGGCCGAAGGTGACAGTCTTGAAAACTGTTGAACCCCAATCGGGGTTCCGTGGGTTCGAATCCCACTCCCTCCGCCGGAGAATGGGATGGCGGAGCGGGAGGTTTGTTTTGGGGGCATGGATAGGTGCAGCGGTGGTGCTGGTGAGTCTCGTAGCCGGCGGGTGCTCGACGGCCATTGGCGTGGTCGACGACCGAGCCTACAAGGCGCTGGTGCCTTCTACCGAGCAGTTTGCGTTTGATGGCGCTCGAGACATCCCTGGCGGCTTCGTGAAGCTGCGTGACGCCGGCATTGATCAGATCGAGGTGCGTATCGAGGGTGACGTGGTGACGTTTGGTCTCGACAGAACCGACACGGTGACACGACAGGTTGTGGATCGGTTAGAACTGACCGACAGCGAGGGGTCGGGGCCATTCAAGGCGAAAAGGGAAGTTCTGGTGCTCGGCGACGAAGTTTTGGCTCTCGGTGGGCTCCAAATCGATGAGCCGGTGATCTGGCCGGGAAGTTTCGACGAGGACCCGGTCATCACAATCAAGCCGTGGGATAGCGAGGAGCGGGGCCCTGTCGTTTCGTGTCGTGCCGATGAGGACTGCCTGTTGCTGTCATCGGGCGTTGATCCCGTCGGCAGCTACGAAAACGTCAACAACCCGGAACTTGGAGAGAACCCCATCGCGTCGATCGAAGTGGCCGACGAGTTCGTCGAGTTCACCCTCGAAACAGGACAGAGGATCCGGATCAGCAGACTTGACGAGTCGTTCACCCGCGCGTGTGGTCTATCTGAGACCGCGGTTTGGGATGTTCCTGCCGAGATCGGTCTCGCCATGAATGATCCAGTTCTTGTCCACACGGTCTGCCCATCCAACCCAGGAGGCTCAATCCAACTCGTCATCATGGAACGGGCCGAGATACCGGTGCTCGCACCATTGGGCAGTGAGACCTTGGGGGACTGGTGCCTGCCGGGGCCTGAATGCCTGGGGTTCGCCCCCATTTGATCGCGATCCCGAGCGGGAGCGCGTCCGGGTCGCGTATCAGCCCCTCTGTCGGAGATCCCTCCTCTGGAACAGAACGGCCGCCAGGCCGACGAACACGATCGTCAGGACCAGCAGCACCAACCCGTGCCACCAGTCCATCCCGTTGACGAGGGGGTCGCTGTTCAGGTAGTACCCGAACAGTGTCCACTTGGTGAGACCCTCTGTCGACGCGTTGAGGGGAAGGTACCGAAGCGGCAAAGCCGCTGGGGTAGGGGGGTGGTGCGGGGGCTCTGTTGGTGAGAACGGCCCCCTCCGTCCTCGGCTTTCAGCCGAGTCCACCTCCCCCAACACTCGGCCTTCGGCCTCGCGAGGGGAGGAAACGGGAACCGCCCCCTCCGTCCTCGACCCTTGGTCGAGTCCACCAACGTCGGGCTTCGCTCTCCTGGGGGAGGAAACGAGGGCGATGACTGATGACTGATGACTGCGCCGGGCGTAGCCTGGCGCTCTCGGAGGGATGACCGAGCGGCCGAAGGTGGCGGGCTGAGCCAACCAAGATCATAAGAGACCCCACGGGCTTCGGCGTCGGTCGGTAGTGGGATTCTGGGAGCCCTGTCGCGCAGCTAGACCTAACGGGAGCCCCCGAATTCGTTGACGTCAAGTTCGAAACTTCCACCGTCGGTTACCGTGAGCCGTCCCTTCCGTTCAACGTATTGCACTTCCTCGACGTTGGTATCACCGGGGGCGACATTGATGACGAAGCCACTCGCCGCCAGAGGTATTACTCGGGTGCGTGGCTGAGAGCCACGCGCATACGTCGACGAACTGGAGTTGTACACAAAGACATAGCCGGTGATCCGAATGGCGGACATGTCAACCCGCTCGACCACTCCAAAGAAATGACGGCGCAAATCGGAGTCGAACAGCCGCCGCTCGATCACGTGGACCTTCTCACCGATATCCAGCAGCATGGTGGCTTCCCTTCGTGTTGGGGGGGCATCGCCAAGGTTCAGGGTACAGCTCAAGGTGAGCCATCACCCGCGCGCTGGGGGCCGGCAACGAGTGCCCGCGGGAGCTGTTAGCTGTTGACTGTCATCCCCTCTGTCGGAGATCCCTCCGCTGGAACCAGACGACCGCCAACCCGACGAACACGATCGTCAAGATGAGTAACACGAGCCCGTGCCACCAGTCCATCCCGTTGACGAGGGGGTCGCTGTTCAGGTAGTACCCGAACGGTGTCCACTTGGTGAGACCCTCTGTCGACGCGTTGAGAGGAAGGAACGCGTTGAGCACGTGGGAGATCAGCGCGACGCCGATCGCCCCGTACACAGCTGTCCGCACCCGGCCGGTCGCCGCACTCAGCGCAAGGGCCAGAGCCCCGACGGCGAGACCGATCAGGGTCGCAAGGAGGGAGGTGGCTGCGATGTTCCCTGCGCTCATCCCGAGTCGGCCGATGACGGATCCGAGCCAGACACCTACGAAGATCGAAGCCCCGACGGCGATACCCTCAACGGCCATCGCGACGGCTTTCTGCATCACGACCGAACTCCGAGACACGGGGTTCGAGAGCAGCAGGCCCATCGTCCGATTCTGCTCCTCACCGGCGAGTGCGCGGGCACCGATAGCGATCGTGGCGGCCATGATGGCTGCCGGGGCCATCATCCCGAAGATCTCGATCTGGTAGAACCCCTCGGCGGTGCTCAGGTTCCCTCCACCAAACAGGGCCATGAGTGTCGGTGGGAGACTCGCACCGAACTCTTTGATCGGCCCCGTGATCACGTTGTACAGGGGCCCGATAGCGAGACTCATGATGAGCATCACGTACGCCGTCACGATCAGCAGGGCCTGGTGCTCCGACACGGTCTTCATCCACACCGTCGAGACCTGGGCCGCTCCCACGAGGCGCTCGACGATCTTCGCGGTTCTCGGGTTGGCTCTCAGACGGTCCATGATCGTGACACCGACGTTCTGGGAACGGAGATCCCGCCGGGCCACCCCGATCAGCGCCATGGCGACGAACAGGACGATTCCCGCGAGTAGCACCAACATGTGCCACCAGTTGATGCCGTTGGTCTGCGGTTTGTTGGCTGCGTAGTAGTACCAGGGGAACGCCTTGGCGACGTTCTCCCATCCGGGAATGATGGGAAACAGGCCGGCTGCGAAGAACGACACGATCAAGACGCCGGCCGAGACTCCGGCTCCGAGCCCTCGCTTGCCCGTCCACGTAGAGATCGCCATGGCGAGGAACCCGTAGAAGAGGGCGTTGATGGACATGGCGAACGTCAGGGCTACGAGCGTGACACCGGTCACGGTCACACCGAGGATCACAGGTGAGAGGATGCCCGCCAGCCAGAGGACAACGCCACCGAACGCGGCAACCACGACGAGTGCCGCCGCCTTCTGTCGAATGACGCTGACCCGGCTGAGAGGGTTCCCGAGCAGTAGCCCGATCGTCCCGTCGCGTTCTTCCCCGGCGATCACGCCGGTACCCATCGGAATCGCCAGCGCTGCCAGCGTGAGGGCTCCGTATGAGGTGTAGATGGCCCCGTAGGCGAGGGCACCGATGCTCGCACCCTTCGGGATCGCGAAAAGGTTCCTGAACCCGACCGGCATCGAGTCGTAGATGCTCAGGTCGATGGACCTGTAGGCGGCCATACCCATGAGAAGCAGGAGGCCGAGTGTGATCGCACCGATGAACATACCGATCCACCGGTCGCGGATCGTCTTGGTGAAGACGTTGGCGAGCATCAGACCGGCTCCTCGTCGTGGTAGTAGGTGAGGAAGATCTCTTCGAGGTCCGCTTCCTGCGTCGCGATGTCCACCAGCGCGTGATGACGAGTCGCGGCGGCGAGCAGTGTGCCCATGGAGCCTTCGTAGGACATTGCAACGTGGTGGTTCCGGACGACCAGGTCACGCACGCCGGGGATGGTCTCGAACTCCGCGGCGGCGGCGGGTTCTGCGAACTCCAACTCGACCCTGCGGAGACCTTTGGCGCGCAGCGTGGCGACAGATTCGAGGGCGATCAGTCGGCCGTGGCGAATGATGCCGACCCGGTCGGCGACCCGTTGCACTTCGGACAGTGTGTGGCTCGACAGAAAGACGGTGCCCCCGTTTGCCGCGACCTCGCGCATCATCTGCTGGAACTCACGCTGAATGAGGGGGTCGAGGCCCGAGGAGGGTTCGTCCATGATCAGGATCGTTGGGCGATTCATGAACGCCTGGATGACACCGACCTTCTGCCGGTTGCCGGACGACAGGTCGCCGACCTTCTTCGTGAGATCGGCATCCAGACGCTCCGCCAGTTCGTCGACGTTGGACCAATCGACGCCTCCTCGCAGGTTGGCGAAGTAGGTGAGCGTGTCGCGTCCCGTGAGGTTCGGGTACATTGCCAGGTCGCCGGGCACGTAGCCGATGTGATCCCTGAGCTCGACGGAACCCCGACGGGCATCCAGTCCGAGGATCGAAGCCGAACCGGCGGTAGGCCGTATCTCGTCCATGAGTAGCCGGATAGTGGTTGTCTTGCCGGCGCCATTCGGTCCGAGATAGCCGAACACCTCACCGGCGAACACGTCGAGGTCGAGGTCGACCAGGGCGTGCAGGTCGCCATAGTGCTTGGTGAGGCCATCGGTGTGGATGGCGATCTGGTCGGTCATGACCCCTCCTGTGGTTCCGGGCCGGGCTGTTGCGCGAGGCCCCCGATCATGGTCTGCATCTCTTGTGCGAATTCGTCGGTGAAGATCCCTCCGAGGACCTCGAAGGCGGGCGCCCAGTAGGTCGTGATCGTCGCTGGATCACTGCCATGCTCCGGGTCGGTCACGTCGACACCCACCAATCGCTGCATGTGTCGGTGGAGCACGAGCGCCCCGAGATTCCAGATCAACAGAATGGCAGCGCGCGCTCTCGGTGCGGCTGATGGCTTCACCCACCCTGCGTCTTCATATCGCCGCATGTATCCCTCGGCATCGGTCACGAGGTCGTCGACCAGTCTTGATACGGCCGGCGAGTCCTCCGTGAGTACTGCGGCGAGGTACCCGGCGAGGGTTCCCGAGTCCGCGTTGCGAAGGGCGGCGAGTGGGTCGAAGCTGAGCCCCTCATCGGCAAAGGAGAGCTTGCCTTCCCGGATCACCGAGGCGACGTGGTCGTCACAGGCGGCTCTGAGCCCTTCCATCGAACCGAAGTGGTGGATGACGAGACCGGGGGAGACGTCGGCGACCGACGCGATCTTGCGTACGGTTGTGCCGGCGATCCCGTGCTTGGCGACACAACTGATCGCGGCATCGCGGATCCGTGCCTTCGCCGTCCGGTCATCGCGAGGAGCTGAACTCACGTTCAGGATACTAAACGTGTGTCTAGCCCTTCGTCCACTCAGACCATCCATATCGACATGTGCCATGGCATGATGCTCGGGTGTCTCGGAGTCTGCTGAACCTCTTCGCCCGTCTCGGATCGTGGCCATACGACTGGATGTACCGGCGTGGCGCGCCGTGGGAGTCAGGTCCCCGGCCTGCGCTGGTTGAGTTGTGCGAAGCGGGGAGGATCACGGTTGAGCAACTCCATCCTGGCCGGGCGATCGATGTGGGGTGCGGCACGGGAGTGGATTCGCTGTATCTCGCGGAGCAGGGTTTCGACGTCGTGGGAGTCGACTTCTCCGAAGTAGCCATCGGGCGTGCTCGCGAGGTAGCCGCCGACTCGGCGCGTCCGCCGCGTTTTGTGATTGCCGACCTTCTGCAGCTTCCGAACGAAGCAATTCCTGGCCCGTTCGATTTGCTCTTCGACGGAGGTACTGTCGACGATTTCCCGCCCGACCAGCGCCCGACGGCGGCGTCGGCGATCACCCGGCTGGCGCGGCCGGGATCGGTATTCGTCATGTGGTGCTTCCACGCGCGGATGAGTGACCTTCCGCGATTCAGCTTCCAGGGCCCTTCGCGCTGGGGTGCTCCGCCGATAGAGCCAGGAGAGGAGACGGCGCTCTTCGGGGATCAATGGCGGATTGAGACGTTCGGCCCTATCGACCAGGGATCTGCGTGCTTCGTGATGGTGAAGGACTAGACGTTTGGTGCTCCGACCGACGAGCCGGTAACTTGTGCGAGCCGCCGAGGCGGTGGAGGAGAGGTGGCCGAGCGGTCGAAGGCGCTCGCCTGCTAAGCGAGTAGGGGGTTCAAGCTCCCTCGAGGGTTCAAATCCCTCCCTCTCCGCCACGACTAGGTGGCCGCATCCGTTCGTTGGACCACCGTGCCGGCGATCACTTCGTGTACTCCCCGTCGATTGAACAGAGGCGGCCCGGCCACGGCGGCGAGCAGCACGAGTGACGTGACGTAGAACACGATCCCGGCGGTGGAGTGCCCGTTGCGGATGAGGGCCTCGACTCCCATGTGTGCGAACTGCCACGGTAGGAGCTTGACGATGTTCCGGATCCAGACAGCGACTATCTGTGGAGGGCCCTCCTGCAGGTTGAACACACCTATCCTTGTGCGCCGTTTGCCCCAGGTGGCATGACTGGCACCGGCTTCCGTTGCAGCCAAGTAGACGAGGAACGGAATGACGGTGAGCAGGGTGATCGCGATGTCGGAAAGGACGAGGCTTCCCCAGATGCCATCGAGGCTGAACCATCCAAGAAGCGTGGGCACGCCGATGAAGATGAACACGACTAGGAGCAGTCCGACTGCCACCAGGTAGTCCCACAGCCAGGAGAGGAGACGGAGCCGGACCATTGGCAAACGATGCTAACGCCGGGCTTCGCCTGGCGCTGTCTCCAGCTACCGGCAGCAGGCCTCCAGCGCGCGACCTGACCGCGTTCCGCAGTGTGGCTGGTGTCCGGTGGGCAAACCGGATCCGTTTCAACTAGAGGCCGACGAATGCCGCCGCCTCCTCGGCGATCCGATCTGCGAGTTCGACGGTAGAGCGTTCCACGACCGCGAGATCCCCAGCCTCGGCGCGCAGGTCCACGTAGATCTTCAGCTTGGGTTCGGTTCCACTAGGACGGATCAGCACTCTGGCCCGACCTTCGAGGTCGAGCGCGACGAGGGGAGTGGCTGCGAGCCAGCGAGGTCGCATTTCTGCCCCAGTCCGGTAGTCGACAACACCAGTCACTGTGAGGCCCCCGAGAGTATCTGGTGTGGACACTTCGAGCTGCTTCATGGCGGCAGCGATCTCCTCGAGGCCCTCTGAACCAGGACGGACGACGCTCTTCTGGGTGCTTACCCACAGCCCGTGCCGTCGGTAGAGGTCCTCGAGCCTGTCGAGCACCGTGCGTCCCTTCGCTGCGCACGCAGAGGCAAGGTCGGCGAACACCACGGCCGCACTGATCCCGTCCTTGTCTCGGACGGCCCTGCCCACCGAGTAACCGAGAGCCTCCTCGTAGCCGAACGCGTACGTCCCGACTCCAGCCTCTTCGAGGTCGAGCGCAGCATTCCAGATCCACTTGAAACCGGTGAGTGTCTGGTCGAAGTGGGCGCCATACGCTTTCGCGATGGACTCGAGCATCGGCGAGGACACGATGCTTTCGAGCACCATTGGACGATCCGGTGACGACCAACGCTCCAGGACGTAGTCGGCGAGAAGGCACCCGATCTGATTGCCGGTGAGCTTTTCCCAGCCGGTCTCGGATGGGAGCGCGACGGCGAGCCGGTCGGCGTCAGGGTCGTTGGAGAGGATGATGTCGGCGCCGCTCCGCTCGGCGAGGCCGATCGCGAGGTCCAGTGCGCCGGGCTCCTCAGGGTTCGGGAAGTGGGTGGTCGGGAAGTGCCCGTCGGGTTCCACTTGCTCGGGCACCGGGAGCACGTTCCGGTAGCCCGCCCGGCTCATTGCCTCTGTGAAGTACCGCCAACCGACGCCGTGCATGGGCGTGTAGACGATTGTCAGGTCGGGATCGGCGCTGCCTCCGGCACGGGCAGCTTCGAGGTCGGCGAGGTAGCCGTCGAGGACCGATGGAGGCACCGGTTCGACCCCGTCCGCGTGGAACGGATCGTCGCGCATGGGCACGTCGTTTGCCGGACCGACCGCATCGATGGCGGCAGCGATCTCACTGTCGATCGGAGGAACGATCTGTACCGCGTTCGGGGCGTAGACCTTGTAGCCGTTGTAGTCGGCAGGGTTGTGGCTGGCCGTGATGATGATCCCGGACCGAGCACCGAGCACGCGTGCAGCGTATGCGACAACTGGCGTTGCGACAGGCTCCATGAAGTAGCGGACGGGGAGCCCGGCGGCGGCCAGCACGGCCACGGTGTCTTGGAGGAACTGCGGGCTGGAGAGCCTGGCATCGCGGCCAACGACGACCAGGCCGGGGCCCGTGGCGAGAAGTTGATCCGCGACGCCCCGAGTGGCGCGGATGATGACCGCCCGATTCATCCGGTTGGACCCCGCGCCGACGATGCCTCTGAGTCCGGCGGTGCCGAATTCGAGGGTGCCGTTCATCCGATCAGCGAGGTCGTCGAGATCACCGCTGTCGATGACTGTGTGAAGCTCGGCTCGTGTGGAGGGGTCAGGGTCGCCTGCGATCCAGGAGCGTGCGGCTTCGAAGGGATCGGTGCTGGTCATTTGGGTAGCGTACCCAGCCGTCGTCCCTCACGTTCCCGTGACGCTGTGCGGAGGGGGTTCCTAGCCACCGTGGGCGGCGTAGGACATCAGGATTACGACAGTCACGAGGATCCCGAGGCCGACGCGCGGGGCGACGCGGAGCAGTCGGAGTGTTGCCGCATCGATGTCGTCTGATCCTCTGACGATCGGTAGGAGGCGGTGCTCGGCGAAGAAGTGAAACGCCGTCAGGGCCAGACCCAGCACTGCCCCCACGAGGATCGACCATCCCCACCGGGTGGACACGAGCGGGGCCAGATCGAGACGCCAGCCCACCTTGCTGAAGTACAGCAAGACCCCCGCGGTGATCGCCGTGATCGAAAGAACCGATGCGAGACGGAATACCCTCGGGAAGACGATCCTCGCGAACCTTGCCTGTTCCGGCTCCTCGAGTCTGTGCAGCGACGGAACGAGAACGAACACGACGGCAACCACCGCGCCAAGCCAGGCGGTTCCAGCCACAATGTGAATCCATCGGATGATCAAGGCCCGCTACCAGTCAGGATGGAGTTTTACACTACTCGCGTAGTGCAAACATGACGAACAGCCACCCGATTGACGCCGCGTTCTCCCAGGACGGTCCCAGGATGGGCTAGGGGCTCGCTCTGCTCGCCTTCGTTTCCTCCTCCTGGGGGTGCCGCGAAGGTGGCGTTCTCATTGGTCCCCCCCAGCGAGGCCGCAGGGCCGAGCGTTGGGGGGAAAGTACCGCAGCGGCGAAGCCGCTGGGGTAGGGGGGCCGTTCTCACCAACGTACTCGACGATTGCGAAGGCCCTGACGGGGAACGTCCCGAACTCGCGTACCTTTGGCGGCACGGCGAAGAACCGGAACTTGGCGCCGACGAGAGACTCGAGGCCCGTCAGGTGCTCGACGATCGGGATGCCTGCCGAGAGCAGAGCCGTGTGGACGGGTCGATCTCCGGTACGGGTGTCGTCGATGTTGACCGAGTCGATCCCCACGAGCGCAACACCGGCGTCGCTGAGTATGTCGACGGCTTCTTCAGCGAGGAATGGGTGAGATGCGTCGCCGTAGTGGCCGGTGCCCCAGTGCCGGTCCCAGCCGGTGCAGAAGAGCACGGCCATGCCTTCGAGGTTGATGCCGGCCATGAGGTTGGGAGGGATGGTTTGTTGATCCGAGCGGACACACCCGGGAAGATCGGCAACACGGGAGAGGTCAAGGTCGGCGAGGTCGTACCCGTCTTCGAAGCGGTGGAAAGGCGTGTCGAGGTAGGTTCCGGTGTTGGCCACCATCGAATCGGCCCGGCTGAGGTGCGTTCCGATGCGGGGTCCGGGTAGTCCCGGGTAGGTGATCATTCCGTTCTCGATTGTGTGTGAGCAGTCGATGAGCCGTGCCATGTGATCACCCTAGGTGTTCGGAATCGCCCGGTGGTGGCTGGCGTTGATTCCGGGCACGTGCGATACTCGCGGTCCCTGCGCCCGTAGCTCAATTTGGACAGAGCGTCTGACTACGGATCAGAAGGTTGGGGGTTCGAGTCCCTCCGGGCGTGCTACGCGAAACCCCTGCGATTGCGGGGGTTTCGGTCATCTTCCGCCTAGTTCGATTCCCTGTGATCGGTTTCTGGGCCGCGGCTGGGCCGCGAGACTCCCAGCCCGTATGTCCTCCAGTCTTCCGATGAGTGCCTCGACGTCGGAGGGGAAGAGGTGGGTGTAACGGTCCATGGTCACCGAGATGGACGAGTGACCGAGGTGGACCTGGACGGCCTTGGGGTTGGCGCCAGCGCCGATGAGCAGGCTTGCGCAGGTGTGGCGCAGATCGTGAACCCGGAGGCCCTGCGGTAGACCGGCTCGCTCGACTGCCGAGTACCAGACCTGGCGTCGGAAGTTGCTGTTGCGCAGCGGTGCGCCCAGGGGTGAGGTGAAGACGAGCGCCTCGGGACGATCGTGGACATGCAGAGAGAGGTGTTCGGCGAGGAGGTTGCGGAGGAACCCTGGGATCCCGACGATGCGGCTGCGGTGGTTCTTGGTGGGACCGTAGTGGAGCTGGCCGCCGGCCTCGGACACCGCTTCGCGGATCTCGATCTGAGACCGTCGAAGATCGCAGCGGCCCCTTCTGAGAGCGGCGGCTTCCCCCCAGCGCAGTCCTCCGTAGGCGAGCAGGTAGACGAGGGTGCCGTACGGTTCCTGGATCGTGTTGGCGAGCCGTTCCACCTGTTCGGCATCGAGGAACAGCATCTGCGGCTCGGGCTGGCGAGGGGTGCGCACTGGTTCGACGGGATTGGAGGGGAGGTAGCCGGCGTCCACGGCGAGGGTCAGCATGCTGTTGAGCACCTGGCGAGCCTGACGGATCCCGGAGGGCCCGAGTCCCGATGCCTGGAGGTCCGCAACCCATTCCTCGACGGCCATACGGTCGACGTGGCGCAGCTGGTAGCGGCCGAAGGCGGGCAGAACGTGGGCGTGGAGGTTCGACCGGTAGCCGGCGAGCGTCTTCGGCTTGAGATGTGCCTTCATCCGCAGCCACCGCTCGGCCCACTCGTCGACGGTGATCTGCGACAGGCGCGGGTCGGTCCAGTCGCCACGGATGAGGTCCGCTTGGACGGTGGCCATGAACCGGTCGGCGTCGACCTTGCGGGCGAAGCTCCGCGACCGTTCCCGACCGGTCGGGTCGCGGTAGCGGACCCTCCACGGTTTGCGGCGATCGGGCCGTTTCTCGATGTGGGCCATGCGCTGAATCCGCTCGATGGGGTGACTGGCCGGTTTCGGCTACCGACGAGCATGCGATGGCACCCTGTCATCCGAATGCCATCCACCCTGTTCTCCCTGGTCAGGGCGCTGGATCCCGACTC
>Ga0307426_1000839_pt1 | contig 20961 bp, 19 predicted proteins | sample SalMarWE160340MG_FD_202165 | JGI IMG/M metagenome (GOLD analysis project Ga0307426, IMG submission 202165) | Salt marsh sediment microbial communities from the Plum Island Ecosystem LTER, Massachusetts, United States - WE1603-40 | ecosystem: Environmental > Aquatic > Marine > Intertidal zone >...
CGATCAACCCGCACATGCCGACGAACAGGCCGTCGGCCATCGTCACCGCGTAGCTGTGTTCGGTGTCCGACCTGGCCCTGTTCTCCAGGAACCAGATGGCATCCTCGGAGGTGTAGGGATGCGGCAGGTTGGACAGCATGTCCGAAATCTTCTTGTTGTTGGCGAGCACGGTGATCGCCGGCACGTCGGCGAACACCGGCCGGCGCAACTCGAGCCGCGCGGTGGCGATGGTCTGGGGTAGTCGGGGCCTGATTTCGTTGAGGTCCATCGGGTGCCTCCGGGCACAACAAAGGGGAGCCGGTTTCCCGCTCCCCTCCAGCGCGCCCTTTTTGGGGCAATTTAGTCCGCCGGGGTTCGGGTGACCGGCGGAATGTCTATCGACCCGCCGCTATTCGGCCGCCTCCATCGGGGTGACGGACACGAAGGTGCGCCCGCTGCGGCCGGTGCGAAAGGAGACCTGGCCGTCGACGAGAGCGAAAATCGTGTGGTCGCGGCCGATCCCCACCCCGTTGCCGGGATGCCATTTGGTGCCGCGCTGGCGGATGAGGATATTGCCGGCGATGACCTGCTCGCCGCCGAATTTCTTCACGCCGAGCCGGCGGCCGGCGGTGTCGCGGCCGTTGCGGGATGAACCGCCTGCCTTCTTGTGTGCCATCGGCGTGGGCTCCTAGCGTTCGGCGGGCGGGGTTATCCGCCGCGTCCGCAAAAATGTCAACGCCGCGCGGCGCGAACTACTTGCCGGCGATCAGCTTCTTGGCCTGGGAGATCCAGTCGTCGCGCTCGATGCGGCCCTTGAAATTCAGCTCGGCGTCGACGCGTTCGATGTCGGCCTTGGTGAACTTGGCGATCTGGGTCAGCGAGGTGACGCCAGCGGCGGCGAGCTTCTTCTCGAGGGCCGGGCCGACGCCGGCGATCAGCTTGACGTCGTCCTTGAACTCGGCGGCGGGCGCCCTGGTGGATTCCTTGGCGGTTTCCTTGGCGGTTTCCTTGGCCGGGGCCTTGGGGGCGGCCTTCTTCGGTTTCGCCGGCGCCTTCGCGGGTTCCTTTGCGGCGGCCTCAGCGGCTGTCGGCGGAACCTTTGCGGTCCTTGCGGCGGGTTCGGGGGCTGCCTTTTTCGCCGCTTTCGGCTTGGCGCCGCCCGTCAGGATCTCGGTGATCCGCACGACGGAAAGCTCCTGGCGATGCCCCGCGGTGCGCCGGTAGGCCTTGCGGCGGCGCTTCTTGAAGACGACGATCTTTCTCGCCCGGGTCTGCTCGACGAGTTCGCCGGCCACCGTAGCGCCGTCGACGAGCGGCGCGCCGACGGTGACCTTGTCGCCGTCGCCGACCAGCAGAACCTCGGAAAAGGCGACCGTGTCGCCCGATTCGCCGGCGAGCTTTTCGACCCTCAACAGGTCGTTGGCGGCGACCCTGTACTGCTTGCCGCCGGTTTTGATCACCGCGTACATCGCGTTGTCCTTTCGTCCGGCGGCTGGCGCCGGAGCCTCTCATCGCGCCCTGCGGCGCCGCGATAGATCCCGGTGGGAAGATCGCGGTCTTCGGTGGAACCGGTTTGCCGGTCCGGGCCCCGGGCTGCGGGTTGTCCGATGCAATGGCCGCGCGCGCTTGAGGCACACGCGGCGCGGCGGGTTATCCCCGTTCGGCAATCCCGAGTCAAGCGGCGGCGGGCGTGTCAGCGAGGCCGGCCGTTGGGGCCCGGAGGTGTCGTTGCGCGGATGGGCTCCCGTGTGCCATAAGGCCGCCCGATCACGCCCCGCGGAGAGGTGCCGGAGTGGTCGAACGGGGCGGTCTCGAAAACCGTTGAGCGCGCAAGCGTTCCGAGGGTTCGAATCCCTCCCTCTCCGCCACCCCTGATTGTGTGTTGATCTGAATGCCGAAGGGGCGCCGAGCTGTTGCCGATAGCGGCGGCTCCGAGGCCGGCACCGCTCAGCTCCAGGGGAAGGGACTGTGCGAGACCGGATGCAGGTCGCCTTCGGCGAAGCGGGCGAAGCGGAACGGCCTGAGCAGGGCCGGCATCGTGCCCTCGGTCAACGCCTGGGCGGCCAGCGCGCCGACCCCGATCATCTTGTAACCGTGATTTGAATCGGCGATCACGAAGACATTGTCGCGGAACCGGTCGAACACCGGGAAGGAGTCCGGCGTGAAACAGCCGAGGCCGCCGGACGGTTCATTGCGGAAGCGGCCCGACTGCCCTTCGAAACGCTTGTGGCAGAAGGCCAGGGCGGAGCACCACATCTCGGCGAAATCGGCCGAGGCGACGAATTCGGTGGAGGCCGGCCCGTAGGGGTCGATGGCGACCGTCTCGGCCGGCGAGTCCACCCGATAGGGCATGGCGCCGCCCTGGATGCCGCCGAAGCCGAAGTCCGGCTTGTAGTAGATGCCCCAAAGCCGGTCCGTGATCACTCTGCCGTCGCGGTCGGAGCGCAACGGTGCGTCGGTGTCGACATGCAGCACCGGCGGCATGGCGCCGCCATTGGTGCGGAATTCGCCCGGCGGCATCTCGAGCACACCTTCCTCGAGCTGCCAGAAGCGCCACATCGGCACATCGGCGTGATCCTGGCCGCCCTCGCGCACGGTGATTGCGTCGGGCAGGTCCAGCATGGTCCAGAAGTCGCGCGCCCATGGCCCCGGTGCCACGACCACCTGGTCGCAAGCGATGGTTCCCTGTTCTGTTTCGACGGCGGTGATCGCGGGCGATCCGCTGGCGAAGGTGAAACCCGTGACGGTCACGCCGGTCAGGATCTTGACGCCGGCGTCTTGCGCCTTGCCGGCAAGGCCCGCCAACGAGGCCTGGTTGTTGGCATAGCCGCCGCGCTTCTCATGCAGCACGGACGTGATGCCTTCAGCCTGCCAGTCGTCGAACAGGTTGCGCATGTAGGCGCGGCAGTCGGCGGCGCCTTCGATGAGCTCGGATTCGTAGCCGATATCGCGCTGCTGCGTATGAATCGCCGCGATGTCGGCGTGCATGACGGCCGGCGAGAGCTGCATGTAGCCGACCGGGTGGTAGCTGAACGCGGCCGCGTCGCTTTCCCATACCGCCACCGAATGCGCCATCAGCTCGCGCATCGCCGGCTGGAAGTAGTTGTTGCGCACAATGCCACAGGCGATGCCGCTGGCCCCGGCGCCGATTTCGCCCTTGTCCAAAACCAAGATGTCGGCGCCCTCGCCGAGGCGCCGGGCCAAATGCCAAGCGGTCGACAGACCGTGGATGCCGGCGCCGATCACGACGTATTGGCTGGCGGCGGGCAGGCTCAAAGCTGGCGCACGCTTTCCGGGATGCCGAGAATGGACTGCAGCCGGTTCATCTCGCGAGTGATCAGCGCCAGGTTCGAATCGCGCACCGTGGGCAGCAGGTAGCGGGCCCGGCGCACCGATTCCTGGTCGACCGTGGCGATCACCAGGTCTTCTTCCTTTTCCAAAGTGGCGAGCGGCGCGCCGGACGGACCGATGATGCGGCTGCCGCCCCAGAAGTGCAGATCCAGCTCCTCTCCGACGCGATTGGAGAAGATCACCGGAAAACCGTACATCGAAGCGTAAAATCGGCAGCACAGGTCCCAGCCGCCTGGATTGTCGAACTCGGCCCCGACCGCCTCCAGCGCCGAGCTCGACGGCAGGAACAGCATCGTGGCGCCTTGCGTGGCGGCCAGGTGGACCAGCGCCGGATTGAACACGTCGTTGCAGATTAAAACGCTGGCGCGCCAGAACCCGTCCAGCACGAAAGTTTCGACGTAGCGGCCGGCGGCGAAGTGCTTGGCCTCCTCTAGCCGTCCATAGTTCGCCAGATTGATCTTGCGGTGGAGAAAGGCCAGGGCGCCGTCCTTGACCACGAACATGGAGTTGTAGAATTGGGCCGCGGGGCCCTCCTCGATCAATCCGAACAAGGTGCACATCGGCCCGCTTGCCATGGCCAGCTCCGCGATCTCCGGATCGTCGCGGTGGCGCGCCAGGTCAAGCGCTTCCGGCCCGGCGCTGTGCCCGGTCAGGCTGAGCTCGGGGAACATCAGACAATCGACACCGGCCTCGCGGGCGCGCGCGATGAAACGCAGATGGGTGTCGAAATTGGCCGCCAGGTCACCCAGAATGGTCGGGATCTGCGCCACCGCGACCCGCAGTTGCGATCCCGAGCTCACGGCCGGCGCCTACAGATCGACCGCGTAGTCGCGGTAGGCCTGCCGCAGTGCGGCATCGTCGCCGAGCGCGTAGTGTTTCGACATGTCGGGCGAGTAACGGCTGGCGGGCGGCCGGCGCCCCAGCGCCTCTGCCATGGCGCGTATGTGGTGCGGACCGGCACCACAGCATACGCCCAGATATCGTACGTCCATGTCCAGCGCCTGGCGCGCGAAGTCGGCAATCTCATAGCGGGAGCAGGTGAACGGATCGAGCGCGACGGGGAATGGCGCCTCGGGACGCTGGGGATCGGTCAGCGATTCGAACGTCGGCTCGCGCCGCGTGGTGCGATAGGGCACAGGCAGCGCCGCGACATAGCCCGATACCGCACGGCGGACGGCGCGCAGGTGCACCATCATCGTCTCCGGCCCGCGGATGCAATTCAGCCCCACCACATCGGCACCAAGCTCGGCAATGCGCCTGGCCGCACGCGCTGGCGTGGCGCCGTCGCGCAACAGCCCGTTCTTGTGGATGGCGAAAGTGACCACCGTCGGCAGGGAGGTCTGGCGCATCACGTCGATTGCGATCTCCGCCTCGCCGAGGAAGGAGATCGTCTCGGCGATCAGCATGTCGACGCCGGCCTCCGCCGCCCAGCCGATCTGTTCCTCGAACATCGCCCGCACGGCCTTGGCGCTTTCCCGGTCACCGGGCAGGTAGGCGTTGGTGTTGCAGATGTTGCCGGCCACCAGTGCGTCGCCCTCCGCCGCCACCTCCTGCGCCAGGCGGATCGCCTGCCGGTTGATCCGTTCCAGGTCCCCTTCCCGGCCGATCAGCCGCAGCTTCTCGCGGTGCGCGTAGTAGGTGAACGCCTCGATGACGTCGGAGCCGGCGTTGAGGAACTCGCGGTGCAGCTCCTTGACCGCTTTGGGCGCTTCCAGGACCACTTCGGGCACGAAGGCACCCGCCTGCAGGTAGCCGCGGCGCTCGAGCTCGAAGAGATAGCCTTCCGCGCAGATCACCGAGCCGGCTTCGAGCCGCGCCAATAGCCCCCTGCGTTCACCGTCGCCCATGGCAGTCGCTCCGAACGGTGGCGCCGGAATGATCTGCCCAAAGCAGGCCGACGCCATGTCAGAACCGACATAGCACTTTCCGACGACGACTCAAGCATGGCTTGGCCCCGCGGCACAGGTGAGCTGCCGCCGCCGCGCGTGCCGCCAATCATGCAACCCAGCGCAAGGAGGTCTCCAGCTCTTCATAGGTCGAGATGGCATAGGAGCGCGGCACGAGCAGAGTGAATTCGCACGCCGCGCGCCGGATCAGAATGCAGGCCACCGACCAAAGACGACTGCGCGCGACGGACCCGGGTGGAAAGTGGCTTTCATCCAGCCGGGGTTTCCAGCCGCGTTCGAGCACCAGGCAAGAGGCGGCGCCGTCGAGGCGAATTTCCACCCAGAAGTCACTCTGGTCCAGCAACAGGAAAGTTGCGAAATTCGTCGCCTCGAAGGACATCGCCGTCTCGCCGAGCACATAGGCCCGCTCCTCGGCGGGGCGCAGCAGCATCGCTTCGCCGCTGAGGCGACGCGTTCGGCCGATCTCGGGCAAGGACACACCGAAGGCGGCGTTGATCTCCCGGTCGAGCTCAGCGGGATCCGCTGTCCGCAGAACAAGGGTCGACACACCGCCTTCATCCGGCGCCCACAGCCGGGTGCCGGCCCGCCCGATCGGCTCGGCATTGATGGGCTTGGTGGCTGACAGCCTGAGTTCAGACACGCAGGCGCACTCCTTCGGGGTCGAAGAACTGGGCCGAGACAAGCTCGATGTCGATGTCCGTGCCCCTGACGAGGTCGACGGCGCGCAGCCGCTCTCCGAGCCGGTCCGTGCCATCGCGGACGAAGGCAAGACCGACATGGTGGCCCAGATGCGGCGAGAAGCAGACCGAGCTCATCCAGCCCTGATCGTTCTCCAGCGACGATTTGGCGCCCGGCGCGAGGATATGGGCGCCGCTGAACAGCGGATCGCGCAGATTGACGGGCCGCACGCCAACCAGTCGCACATCCCGAGCCCCGTCAACGTGGGAGACGCCGAGCCGACCGCGCCCGACATAGTCTTTCTTCAGCGAGGCCATGCTCGCCATCCCAAGCTGGGCGGCGCCGGTCTGCCCGTTAAGCTCGTTGCCCGAAGGGTGGCCCTTCTCCAGCCGCATGACGTCGAGCGCTTCGATGCCATAGGGCACGACCCCAAGATCCTGCCCCGCTTCCATGAGTATTTCGGCCAGTGAATTGCCAAAACGCGCGGGCACGGCGATTTCGTAGGCCAACTCGCCGGAGAACGAGATCCGGAACAGGCGGGCGTGGCTCCCGCCAATTGTCACCTCGGCACATGCCATGAACGGGAAGGCGTCGTTGGACATGTCGAAAGGCGCGTCGACCAGTCGCGCGATGAGATCACGGGCGCGCGGCCCGGCGACGGCGAACTGCGCCCAACCGTCGGTTTCCGGCACCAGATGCACGTCCCAATGCGGTTTGAGGCACTGGCGGACGAATTCCAGATGCCTGAAAACCGCCACCGCGTTGGCGGTGGTTGTCGTCATCACGTAGTGGTTCTCAGCAAGCCTGGCGCAGGTGCCGTCATCCATCGCGAGCCCGTCCTCGCGCAACATCAGGCCGTAGCGCACCTTGCCCACGGGCAGCTTGGCGAAGCCGTTGCAATAGACGAAATTGACGAATTCGGTGGCGTCGCGCCCCCGGATGTCGATCTTGCCAAGCGTGCTTACATCGCAGATGCCGACCGCCGAGCGCGTCTGCCGAACTTCTCGATCCACGCTGTCGCGCCAACCGCTCTCGCCGGGCAGTGGAAACCACCGCGCGCGCAGCCAGAGGCCGCTTTCGACAAAGCTCGCGCCGCGCTGCGCCGCCCAGTCATGGGCGGGGGTCAATCGCGTGGGCTGAAATCCCCGGCCGCGCTCGCGCCCGGCAAACGCGCCGATGCTCACCGGCGTGTAGGGCGGCCGGGCTCTGGTGGTTCCGGTTTCGGGGATGGTTCGGCCCGTCAATTGCGACAGGAGTGCCAGGCCAAGCAAATTCGAGGTCTTGCCCTGATCAGTTGCCATGCCCAGCGTGGTGTACCGTTTCAGATGCTCGATCGCGGAGAACCCTTCACGGTGCGCCAGCGTGATGTCCTTGGCCGTCACGTCGTTCTGAAGATCGACGAAGGCGCGCCCATCGGCGGGTTCTGCGGCCCAGATCGGGGAGGGGACATCGTGCGAATTCGGGGCGGCATGGGTCGCGGTCGTGGGTTTGAAGCCGGCCGCCTCGGCCGCGGCTCGCCCTGCGGCATGTCCCTGGGCCAGACAGTCCTTCAGCCCGAAGCTGCCATTTGCCGCGCCCGCGACGGACATTCCCGGCGGCAGGTTGGGGCCGGGCACGAAGGCCTGTAGCTCCTCGCGCCATTGAGGACGGCCGTCATGATGGCAGGTGAGCTGCAGATTGGGGGACCAGCCGCCACTCACGGCCAGGCAGTCGCAATCGATCCGCCGGCCGTCGTGCTGCGTTATGGCGCGCAGCGACTTGCGGCCATGGGTGGCGCGGATGCCCTGGCCGGCATGGGCGGCGATGACCCGGGCAACCTCCATGCCTTGCGAACGCAAATCCTCCGCGAGCCCCGTAGCGTCGTCGTGGTTGGCCAACACGGCCACGCGCCGCCCCGCCGCAACGGCCCACCGGGACGCATAGGCCTGAACGGCACCGGCCAACATCACGCCCGGACGGTCGTTCCCGGGAAAAACGAGCGGTCGTTCCGTGGCGCCCGCGCACAGCACGGTGCGGCGGGCATAAAGGCGCCACAGGATCTGTCGCGGCTTGTCCCGCCCCGAGCCCGGCGCGGTCCGTTCCAGCGCGCCGCAGATGCCGTGGTCGTAGACGCCGAAAACGGTGGTGCGCAGCATCAGGCGCACATTGTCGAATCCCGAAAGCTCGTCCCACGCCGCCTGCGCCCAACCGGCGCCGGCCTGCCCGTCGATCTCCTGCCGCTGAGCCAAAAGCCGCCCGCCCGGCCGAAAATCCTCATCCGCAAGGATCACACTTGCTCCCGCCTGGCCGGCGGCCAGCGCCGCGGCCAACCCCGCCGGCCCGGCCCCGATCACCAGCACGTCACAGTGACGATAGCCCTTGTCGTAGAGCCCCGGATCGGCCTGCCCCGACAGCGCCCCCAGACCGGCGGCCCTGCGAATCAGCGGCTCATAGACGCGTTCCCAGGCGGCACGCGGCCACATGAACGTCTTGTAGTAAAAGCCGGGTCCCAGGAACGGCGCGATGAGATCGTTGACCGCCATCAGGTCGAAACCAAGCGGCCCGCGGTGGTTCTGGCTGCGGGCCTCGAGGCCGTCGAAGAGCTCGGTGACCGTGGCGCTTGTGTTGGGTTCTGCCTCGGCGCCGCGCCCCACGGTCACCAGCGCGTTTGGCTCCTCCGGTCCGGCGGAGAAGATGCCGCGTGGACGGTGGTACTTGAAGCTGCGTCCCACCAGACGAACGCCGTTGGCGAGCAGCGCCGAAGCAAGGGTGTCCCCGGAATAGCCACGCAGCCGCTTGCCGTTGAAGCGGAAGCCCAATGGACGGTTGCGGTCAAGCAGGCCGCCGTCGACACGAAAGGCCTGGCTCATGCGGGAGCCCCCGCGGTCAGCGCCACCTCGCGCGCCAGGACGACCTCGACGATCTCATGGGTACGCGTGTCGCGTGTCACCACGAGCCAGGATTGATCGCCATCCTGGTGGTACCAGAGCTCGCGATGCCGGCCGGCCGGATTGTCGCGCAGATACAGATAGTCGGCAAACGCCGCGTTTGCCCCTTCGGCCTCACCGTCGGGACGCTCAAGCAGGCGCGCATCGCCCATGTAGATGAATTCCTCGGCATCGCGCGGACCCAGGGTTGGATGCGGGATCAGCATGCGCACTCTCCCCGGGCCAATCGACATTCAGGTTTCGGGCCCACGGGTCTGGCCGAAGGCCAGCCCGAGGACAGGCTCTGCGCGAGCCGGGTTTGGGTCCTGAACAGGCGCGAACCGCGCCGCGGTGCCGAAACACCACAAGCGGGACGCAACGCATTCAGGGCCCAAATCCGCCGCGTCCCCCAAGGGATTTGGCGAAAATCACCCATTTTGGCGTCGCAAGACCTTCAAGGAGATCGGCTCCGTCTGCGGTCTTGTTCCTGAAACTGTTCGATTTTCGCTCAAACCACGCTCCAAATCCCGAATGTCGATTGGCCCTAGTGCAGATTGGGCTGTGGTCCGGTGCCGGCCTCGTCGATGAGATGTCCGCGTGCGAAGCGGTCGAGCCGGAAGCCCCCCGCCGCCTCGTGCGCGGTGTCGGTGGCGATGAGATGCGCGAAAACGAGCCCGGACGCGGGGGTCGCTTTGAAGCCGCCGTAGCACCAGCCCCCGTTGAAATAGAGCCCCTCGATCGGCGTGCGGTCGATGATCGGCGAGCCGTCCATGCTCATGTCGGTCACACCGCCCCACATGCGCAACAGCCGCGCCCGCCCGATCATCGGCATCAGGGCCATTCCTCCGGCGCACACATGTTCGACGGCCGGCAGGTTGCCGCGTTGTGCATAGGAGTTGTAGCCGTCCAAATCACCGCCGAAGACCAGCCCTCCCTTGTCGGACTGGCTGACATAGAAATGTCCCGCGCCGAACGTGACCGTGCCGGGGATGCAGGGCTTCAACCCTTCGGAAACAAAGGCCTGCAGCACATGACTTTCGATCGGCAGGCGCAGCCCGGCCATTTCCATCAGGCGGCTGGAGTGGCCGGCGACGCACACGCCCACCTTTTTTGCCCGGATCGCGCCGCGGGTGGTCTGCACGCCCCCGACACGGCCGTTTTCGATCACGAGGCCTGTGACTTCGCAGTTCTGAACGATGTCGACACCCCAATGGCTGGCCGCCCGGGCATAGCCCCAGGCGACCGCATCGTGGCGCACGGTGCCGCCGCGGGGCTGCCACAGCGCCCCCCTGACGGGGAAGCGGGCGTTGTCATAGTCGAAGAACGGGAACTTCCTTGCCACCTGCGGGCGCGAAAGATGTTCGGCATCGGACCCCGACAGCCTGATCGCGTTGCCGCGCCGGACATAGGCGTCGCGCTGGTGGTCGGAGTGGTAGAGGTTGAGGATTCCGCGCTGCGAAACCATGGCATTGTAGTTGAGCTCCTGCTCGAAATCCTCCCACATGCGCAGGCTCAATTCGTAGAATCGCTGATTGGTCGGCAGAAGGTAGTTCGCCCGGATGATCGTGGTGTTGCGGCCGACATTGCCGCCCCCGATCCAGTCCTTTTCCAGAACGGCGATCCTCGTCCGCCCGTAGGTCGCGGCAAGCTGGTAGGCGGTCGCCAGACCATGCCCACCACCACCCACGATCACGATGTCGTATTCCGGCGCCGGCTCGGCGTCGCGCCAGTGCGGCGTCCATCCGGCGTTGCCGGTCAGGCCTTCGAAAAAGACGCGCAGCCCCGAAAACCGTCTCATCCGTTGTGCTCCATCGTCACGGTTCTTGCGCAATCAACTGAAAAGGGTGCCCCCGACCCGCGTCGGGGTGACTGCCTCCTGCCCCTTCCGCCCCGGCGGCATGCAAGCCGTCAGGAGGAGACCACCCGGATCGGTTCCGGTCCGCCAACTGGGAAGGTGATGTTTCATGGCGGTCTGGATCCCGCGGTGGGATATGTGGCGCAGCCCGGTCACGGTATTGCCACCGCTCCGGGAGGATGGAAAGCCAATCTCGACGAAATGGCCGTATTCGTGGCGCCGGCAGTCTGGATTCGCATCGTTGACGATGTTCTGCCGGACGGTGAAGTCATATCGCATCCAAATGCAACAGCGGGCGGCCGGGGGTCCCGACACGCGCGCGTGAGAAACATCGACCTTGGCGGGGGCGGCGGATATTGTTTCAGTTCCGCCACAGGGGCATCCAAAGAGCGGTTCGTGTGACCTGGCCGGCACTCGCGGCGGCCCGGGTCGGGGGAGAACAGGGTGAAAAAGCAGGTGCTCGTTCTCGGCGCTGGCGGGTTCATCGGGTCGCACCTCACAAGGCGCCTGAGGGCCGAAGGCAACTGGGTGCGCGGGGTCGACCTGAAATTTCCCGAGTTTTCGGACACCGAGGCCGACGACTTCGTCCTCGGGGACCTGCGGCAGCAGGATCTCTGTGATCGGGTGATCGACCGGGATTTCGACGAGGTCTATCAGCTCGCCGCCGACATGGGTGGGGCCGGCTTCGTGTTCACCGGCGAGCACGATGCGGACATCATGCACAATTCCGCGAGCATCAATCTCAACGTTGTCGAGCGCTGCCGGGCGCGGGAAATCGGGGGAGTTTTCTACTCGTCATCGGCGTGCATCTACCCGGCGTTCAACCAGGATGATCCCGACAATCCCATCTGTGCGGAGGATTCCGCCTATCCGGCGGCGCCGGACAGCGAATATGGCTGGGAGAAGCTGTTCTCCGAGCGGCTGTTCCTGGCCTACAACCGCAACTACTCCATGGCCAACCGGGTGGCCCGCTACCACAACATCTTCGGTCCGGAGGGGACCTGGCAAGGCGGCCGGGAGAAGGCGCCGGCGGCGATCTGCCGGAAGGTGGCGGTTGCCGAGGACGGCGGCGAGATCGAGATCTGGGGCGACGGGGAGCAAACGCGATCGTTCCTCTATGTCGACGAGTGTGTTGAGGGCACAATCCGTCTCGCCCGGTCAGGGTTCGAAGGCCCCGTCAATATCGGCTCGGAGGAGATGATAACGGTCAATCAGCTCGTCGACATGGTCTGCGACATTGCCGGCAAGAAGCTGACAAAGAGGCACGTATCCGGCCCGGTCGGCGTGCGCGGCCGCAATTCGGATAACACGCTCATCGCGCGCGAGCTGGGCTGGAAACCCACTCAGCCGCTGATCGACGGGCTCGAAAAGACCTACGAGTGGATCGAACGGCAGGTGAGCCAAACGGCGGTCGGGAAACAAGCCCTCTAGCCCGCCGGCTTGGTTCGGCCCGCACCCGGCATTGAATCTGACGGCAGCCTGGCATGGCGTTGTCCCCACACCGCGATCCGGGCGTGGCGAGAGACATTCGTGATGCCCTTGCGCAACCGGCTGAGGGCGGTGTGCTGAAGACGCGGGCGTGCCAGCAGGAGCGCCCCCTTCAGCGCCGAAAGGTCCGACCGGGCCATGGCGTCCAGACGCGTGAAAACCGGGCCGGGGACGGGAACCTCGAGGCGGCTGATCAGATAGGAAAGCGCGATGGCCGCGTGCGGGGCAAATCCGCATCGGCGCGCCAGATCGACAAACAGATCCCAGTCGATCTGCCGATCGCGGATGAGCATGACGCAGTCGAGCATCCAGTCGCTGTTCGCATGGCCGGCGATCCCGCCGTGAACGATCGAGATCGCCAGATCGTCGGTCGCCGAGGGCAGCCAGATGGGCCGGCCGATGAGTTCGGCCCGGTCGGCCCGCTCCCACAGTCCTTCGGGTCCGCTGGAGCCGAGATGGTGAAACACGAACTGGTGCAGGTCGACATCGCCATGCGGAGGCGAAACGAAGTTCATGGCTGCCATGTCCGTCCGGCCGGCGAGATAGCCCCGCAGCCGCTTGGGGTTCTTGGGCTGCCAGCCCATTTCGACGAGCAGGCGCACGGCCTCGGGAAATCGCCCGGGGTGGACGAGAATGTCGATGTCGTTCGCCACGCGACCCCTCAGATTGGAGGGATTTCGGGCTGAACGAGCGGCGCCTTTGAAGACCATCGGATCGATGCCTTGCTGGCTGAGAGCATCGAGTATCGGGGCGGCGCAATGCAACGCGACGCGCGAGCGGGCCCACAGGTGCCGTTCGATGCCGGCGATCCGGGCGCGATCGGCGAGATCGGGATCGAGCTGGGCGAAGCGGTGCGAGATGGCGGCAATGAGCCGCTGTTCGGGAAAGGTCACCGCGTCGAGGTCGCGCCGGCCGAGGAATTCCGCCAGGCACGCCGCCGCCCTTGCCGGATCGGGCAGCGCCGCGGCCGCCAGCAAGATGTCCCGGTCACCGGTCGGCCAGGCCCAGGCGTAGCCGGGAAACACGGACAAAGGCCGGGCGGGCTGTTCGACCCGATCCGTCATCGGTTCCCGGACGGTTCGTCGGTGCGCGCCCGGCGCCGGCGCAACGCATCGTGCGCGACCCTCAAGTAGCCGCGGCGGACGGCCGCGTCGTTGCCGTAGGTGAGGCTTGAGGGGATGATCCGCCTGAGCGCCAGCACTTCCGGAATCATGGCGAATTGGAGCCCGGCCTCCTTGGCCCGGCCCAGCCAATCGACCATGTCGCCGGAGCCGGGAAAGTCACGGACCGGGCCGACTTCGCGGGCCCGTTCGGTCCGGATCATCATCGTGGTTCTGATCCAGCCCCGCCGCGGTGGGGCATCGGGCGCGGCGTCCTCCCCGTGACGAAACTGGCGACAGTGGGTGAAGACCGCGTCGATTTCGGGCCGCAGCCGCAGCAATTCGATCTGGCGCTCGGCCTTTTCGGGCAGCCATTTGTCGTCGTGATCGAGACCGGCGAAAAGCGGCGTCTTGACCAGGGAGATGCCGTGGGTGGTGGCGCCGCCCGGCCCGGTGCGGGTCTGTGTGACCACCGTGACGGCCGGCGAGATCTCGGCGGCGAGGCGCGCGGTGTCGTCGGTGGAGGCGTCGTCGATCACGAAGATATCGGCCGGCGGCACCGTCTGCTCGAGGACCGAGGCGATGGCCTCGCCCAGCGTTTCGACCGAGTTGTGGGCCGGGATCACGACCGAATATGAAAGTGAAGCGCTACCAGTCATACAGCCCCGCGACGTTGCTGCCGTCGAACAGCTCCGAGGGGTAGGCGAATTCCCCCAGATGCCGGCGGCGTTTGGCCGACTTGAGCAGTGCCAGGGCAAAACCGCGGCGTAACTCCAGCCGGTCGTGGGTCGTATTGCCCGCGTGCCGGCGGTAATAGACGGCGACTTCCTCCATGATCCCGTAGTTCGGGACCGTCTCAAACATGCGCAGGAGATAGTCCATATCCTCGCCCATCGCGAACTGCTCGTCGAAGGTGCCGACTTTGGCGACGATCGCGGCGCGGTAGACGCCGGCGGCGAGCTGGACGACGCGCACGTCGATCCAGGGCTGGCCCCGCATCGGTTCGAGCCGCTCCTCGTCGAGTTGCTTGAACCAGCGCGTCGTGCCGTAGACGAGGTCGAGTTTGGGCGTTTGTTCGAAGCGGGCGAGAGCCTCGGCATAGTGCCCATCCGGCGACAGATCGTCGGCGTCGAGGAAGGTCACGAAATCTGTATCCGGCGCCAGTTCGCTCAGGCCGGCGTTGCGGGCGGCGGCGATGCCGTGCTGGGTCCCTTTGACCAGGCGAATCTCGCGGTTGGCCTCGGCCAGGCGCGAGACGATATCGGCGGTCGCGTCGGTCGATCCGTCATCGACGACAACGATATCCAGCGTCGCCACCGCGCGCTGGCGGAGCACCGAATTGAGGGCCTGCCCGATGAAGGGCGCCTGGTTGCGGGCGGCCATGAGAACGGCGAGCTTGCTCATGTGGACCGGCCCCCGATGGCCTCGACGACGCGCCCGACGACGCCATCGATGTCGGTTCCGAGATCGAGCCAGACCGCCGGCAGCTCGCGGGCGAGATGCGCGAGAAAGGCGTGCGCGCGACGCCATCCGCCGGTCAGTTGCCCCAGTTGCGCGGGGGCGAGCGCCATCATGACCTGCTGCCGGCTCGCCGGCCTGAGCCGTGAGGCGGGCTCGCCGGTGCGTCTCAGCAGCACCATGCGGACCAGTTCGAGGGGCGAGATGGCGTCGGGGCCGAAAAGCGCGGGCAGGCCGAACTCGTACTTGTCCTGCCAGTTGGGTCCGGCGAAGCCGTCGCCGGTCGGATCCACTCCCAGCCGCTCGAGTCCGGGGCGGTCCTGCTTGGCCCGGATGAGCAAGGGCTCGGCGATGATCCGGTTGGCGGCGGCTTGCGCCAGAACATAGTCGTCGCCGGCGGTCTGCAGCCCCGCCCGCAGTCCGGCCAGCACCGTGCCCGACTTGCCGGCGCCGCCGCCGCCGCACAGCAAGATCCCCTTGCCCGTGCGACCCAGGGTGCCGGCGTGAAGCAGCATCCGATCCGACTGCAGGGCCGTCCAGTGAACGAACTGGCGCAGCGGAAAGCCCGGCTCCCAGGCCGGCCAGGCACGCGGGCCCGACATCGACTGCACGCCGAAGCCCGATCGGGTGTCAAAGATCTGCCACAGCCGCAATTCGGCGTCGGTGTGGGCGAGCAGCGGGTGGTCTGGATGCGCCTGCAAATAGCCGGCCACGGAAAGCTCGGCGTCGGCCCAATCGGCATGCGGGCATTGGCGATGCACGCTGCGGTCCACGACGATGCATTCGAAACTCGGCGATGCGCCCTTTGCGCCCTCGTTGGCAATCAGCGCCTGCCCGCAAACGTCCGCGTAGCCTTCCGACGCGAACCGGCATTCGAGGTCCGGCCGAGAAAGCCGGAAGCGCCCCAAATCAGCCTGTGTGTCCCGGAGCTGCCTGCCGAATGCCAGCAAATCATGCGCGAACCCATCGAACGAGCGCGCGGTGACGGCCGGCATGGGTGGGGTCAGGACCTGCGTGGGGGCCAACCGACTTCGTCGTCGACTTCGTGGATGGGATCGGCGAGCAGCAGCTCGGAGAGGTCGTCAAAGACGTCGATGGTGAGCTCAAGCGGTCCCTGGACCCGGGAAATTTCGTCCAACTGCCCGTTGAGCGTTTGCGATGCCGCCGGTTTGTCCGCCGGCGTAATCAGCCCGAGCTCGGCCAGTTGCGCGACGAAACCGATCAATGCGTGGCGCTGTGTGTCATCGGCCTGCATCGCCGTGCCGATCGCGTCCGGGCTCAGCCCCGCCAACAACGCGTCCCAGACGGCTCCCGCATGCGCGCTCAGCGCAATATACCGGCCGGAGGCGAGATCAAGAAGGACGTACTCGCCCTCGAACCGCTCGGCGGCGATGTTTTCTGAAGCAATTGCGTAGGAACTGGATGCCACACTCATGCGCCGGCCACTCCCGTTACTTGACGTGGGCCGCACTGGATCGTCGATCATACATCTTGGACCCTCTCGCCGCCTGGTTCGACAATACCCACAAGTGTCGGGGCGTTTTGCCTTGAATCCGCGGCCAGCGCAAGGCGCGGCCCGTCCTCCCGTCTGGCTCGCCGGGTCGCAAATCGCTCCGCAACCGTGCGCCCCAGCCCCGCCTAAGGCCGCGGCAAACGGCTGAGAACGCGCTCGATCTTGGGCCTCTGCTTGTTCCACTGGTAGGCCGGTTCGCTGACATTGCTCATGTACCGAATCTCAATGCCGCCCAGCAGCCCGGCGGTCAGGGAGAAGGTCGAGCCGTAGCTGCCCAGCACCTCGCGAGTGGCCGCCAGCGCGTAGAGGTCAATCACCGCCGCTTCGATGCCTTCAAGGGTCAGGCGGCTGAGCGATTGCGGTTCGCTGGAGATGATCTTGCCGGGGAACTCCTCGCGCAGCCGATCGATCTCGCGCGCATCGTCGCTGGCGACAAAGAAGTCGACGGACGGTTCGGCGCGCACAGCGGCCCGCATGCGCTCGATGAACACTTCCGTGGTGCTGAAACGAATGGATGGAGCGTGATCGGTGCGCCGGATATGCACGCCGATCGTATTGGAGAACCGCCCGGTCACCTTGGCGATCGCCTGCCGGAGATGGTCGAGCGGCCGGTAGGGATAGAAGCCGGAATCGCCGGGATAGAAGTAGCCCCAGGAGCGGATGAGACAGTGCCGGCACCGCCCGAGCAGCCGAAAGTCGTAGCCGGCCGCCCTCAGAACCTCGATCTCCTGCGCCCTGAGCATCGGGCTGGGCGGCGGGCAGAGCATAAGGTTCAGCATGTATTCGCGCAGCCGACCCCGCCACCTGGTCGCCAGCCGGTCGAAGTCGTGCCATCCGGCCACCTCTGGGGGCGCCTCAAAGACATCCTGGAAGGCGACCGGGAAGGCCGTCTCGTGCCGCCAAACCACCTGCAGTTCCTGACCGATGTCGGCGCTGAGGCGGATCGCGCTGTGAAGCGCGAGCAGGCGATTGCACATACCGCTTCGGGGGGTGAGGATCAGCATCGTCGGGGTCTAGCGCGACGGCGCGATCGGATCGGGAAGACCGGGCCGATTGCGTTGGCTCAAACGAAGCAGGGCTCGCGCTTCGTGGCTGACATCCTTCCAGGTATTGGCCTTCTCGGTCACGGTTCGCCTCGTGCGGGTCGGGAAGATTCGATCGATCGGGCCGAGGCGTCTGAGGGAGTACTGGAAGAAGCCGCCATGCGGGGTGTCGATATAGTCACGCCTCAGCGCCTCCAGCAGCCGGTCTCTGAACCGCCGCCCCGGCTCGAATCGAGGGTCGAGGTCCAGACAATATTCGAGTGCCCTGAGTACCTCGAGCTGGACCCACCACAGGACATTGACGCTTTGGCGGCGAGAGACCGGGCGATCCACGTCAAGCTCGAAGATGACGGACTCAAATCGGTCGCTCCAGCCGTGCGCAACCGCATAGGCGGTCAGCCGCAGCGCCGCTTCGCTCAGCTCTTCGCCCTTCGACGAAAGCGGGCGGGCCTCCAGCAGGCGCGAAGCGGTCTGTGCGGCCGTGGCCGGGCGGACCTTGGTGCCGGCCGGCGTCCAGTCCGGCTCGAAAAAGAAGTGGGGCGGACGATCCGGCGAGGCGAACCGCGTCAGTGTGATTTCGAGCAGCTCGTCGAGGCGTGAGCTGATCGCCGGCGTTTGAGTCCTGAGGCCGGCGTAGGTCAGCGTCTCGACGAGGTCGGAATGAACGTTCATGTCCTTGAGGCCCAGCGGGGTGCCGATGTGGTCGGTTGTCATCGAGACCTCCGAGCCGTCGAGAACAGGCCTGCCGTCGCGGTGCAGGAGCTCGAAATAGCCGCCATGGGCGTCGTCGTGGGCGCATCCGTCCATCCATTCGAAGCCGGTCTCGGCCAGCTCGAGGGCTTCGGATTTGCCGGTGGCGTCATGCACCGCGAAACAGGCCTCGATGGCGTAGGCGATGCCGTGCAGGTGCTTGACCTCGGCCCGGAGCGGCGAGCCGTCCCGGTCGACAAGCCAGTACCATCCGCCGTCGGCTCGATCCCACATGGCGCCGCTGAGAAATGCGAAGCCCGCCCGCGTCGCTTCGCGCAAGGATTCATTGTCCGGATAGGCAAGGCTGAGCTCCGCGGCCGCCAGGGTCTGGCGGGCCTGGAATTCAAGCAGTTTTTCCGATGCCCCGGTCGGGGTCCATCGCGCGTCGAATGAACTGAGAAAGCCGCCGAATTCCGTGTCGATGCAGCGCGGAAACCAAGCATCGACGACGTGCTCCTCGAGGATCGCCGCATATGTCGAACGCCGATCGTCCGGGCCAGCCTGCATCGTGGGCGCTTGTATCACGGCTCGAGCGGGAAATGGGCGGAACCGGTGCGGCTTCGACACATCCCTTTCCTCCCGGGCCAGGCGCGGCCTAGTGTCGGCTGTATCGAAAGGGTCGGCACATGCGTGTTTTCCTGGCAACCCTCGGGACGGAAACCAACACCTTCGTCACGTTCCCCACCGGGCTCGACGACTTCAGGAGCGGTCTGTGGGTCGAGAACGGCATCGAGGCCGAACCCGCGAGCCCGTGGTCTCAGCCGGCGAAAACGTGGCTGGCGCGGGCACGCGAGAAGGGCTGGGAGGTGATCGAGAGCCTGCACGCCTTTGCGGAGCCGGCGGGAGTGACGACGCGCGAAGCATGGGAGTACATGCGCGGCCGGGTTCTCTCGGATCTCCAGGGGGCGGGCGAGGTCGATGCGGTGCTGATGTTCCTGCACGGCGCCATGGTGGCCGAGGGTACGGACGACTGCGAGGCCGATCTGGTCGTGGCGATGCGGCGGCTCGTCGGCACGCGCACGCGCCTTGGCATCGAACTCGACCTGCACGCGCATATCGACGAGGCGCTGGTCGCGGCGGCCGACCTCATCGTCTTTTACAAGGCCTATCCGCATATCGACTACGCGGAGCGGGCGGACGATTTGTTCACGCTGATGGCGCGGACGCTGGCGGGGGAGATCGAGCCCGTGATGGCGCTGCATGACTGCCACACCATGGGGCTGTTCCCGACAACGCGAGAGGGTCCAATGGTCGATTTCGTGGCCGGGATGGCCGCGGCGGAAGGCGGGGACGGTCTCTTGTCGCTCTCGCTCAACCACGGCTTCCCATGGGCCGACGTGCCGAATGCGGGCGCCAAGATGCTGGCCGTGGCGGACCGCGACATCTCGATTGCGAAGCGCGCCGCCGATGAGTTCGGGCATCGCTTCGAGGCCATCCGCGCCGAGGCGATGCTGCCGTTCGTGCCGCTCGCCGATGCGATCGAGGCGGGCCGGCGGGGCGGCGACAAGCCGATCCTGCTCGCCGATACCTCGGACCAGACCGGGGGCGGCGCCCCTGGCGACACCACCTATATGCTCGGTGCCTTCGTCGAAGCGGGCATCCGCGATGCGGTCTACGGCCCGCTTTGGGACCCGCTGGCCGTCGAGATGTGCTTCAGGGTCGGCGCCGGCGCGACGTTGCCGCTGCGCATCGGCGGCAAGTTCGCGCCCGAATCCGGCCCGCCGCTCGACGTCGACGCGGAAGTGCTGTTTTTGAAGCGCGACGCCTATCAGGATCAGCTCGCCGACGAGCGCGTGCCGATCGGCGACGTGGCCGTCATCCGCGCCGAAGGCATCGAGGTTCTGCTCGTCACGAAGCGCACCGGGGTCTTTTCGCCGACGATCTTCACCCATCACGGGATCACGCTCGGAGACAAGCAGGTGATCGGGCTCAAGAACCTCTACCGGCACCGCGACGTCTTTCGCCCGCTGACCCGCGGCCAGCTCTTCGTCGCGACGCCGGGGGTGTGCACGCCCGATTGGGCAAGCATTCCGTTCACCCGCATTCCGCGGCCGATCTGGCCGCTCGACGCTGACGGCTGAAGCCCTCACATCACGCGGTACTTCTCGAAGACGGACCAGAGGGTCGCGCCGTCCTCGAGCTCGGACCTGATCCTGGCTTCGACCTCGTTCTTCGCCGTCGCCAGTTCGAGCGTCTTTTCGATGAGCTCGCCCGGAACGACGACGATGCCGTCGCAATCGGCGACGACCAGATCCCCTGTTTGGACCTGAACGCCGCCGCACCGGATCGGGCCGCCGATTTCGAGGACCTCAATGCGCCCCGCCGAGTCGTGCGGGTGCGACCCGAGCCCCCAGACCGGAAATTCCACGGCGCGGATCTTTTCGAGGTCTCGTGTGTACCCGTCGATGATCGCCCCGACGGCGCCGCGCTTCATGGCCCGCCGCGTCAGCAGCTCGCCCCAGAACGCGGCGGGGGTGTCGTCGCAATCGGCAACGAGAACGTCGCCAGGGTGCAGCCGTTCGATCGCTTCGAACTCCTTTTCGTAGGGGTTGTCGCGTCGCTGCTTGCCCGCCCGCACGGTAACGGTGAGCGCGTACCCCGCCATCGGTCTGGGTCCGCCGAGTTGCGTGAGGCCGGGCGCCATCGCCTGGTCGCGGCGGCCCAGCGTGTCGAGGGCGTCCGCAACGAGCCCGACGTGAAACGCCGCAAACTCGCCGGCAAGCGCCAGAAGGATCTTCGGATTGTCGGGGTTGGATGGGGTCATGGAGATGACGGTGCCGTGGGATATCTGCGTGGTTGGCGCAAACCGTATTCGTCGGCCCCGACCGCGTACAGTCCACTCTTCCCGCCTCCGGCCGTCCGAGATCGGGTGCGCGCGATATCCAGCGCTTAGGCAGCGCAATTGCCCCGCGCCCCGATCAGCCCCCAATCAG
>Ga0307426_1000840_pt1 | contig 20926 bp, 18 predicted proteins | sample SalMarWE160340MG_FD_202165 | JGI IMG/M metagenome (GOLD analysis project Ga0307426, IMG submission 202165) | Salt marsh sediment microbial communities from the Plum Island Ecosystem LTER, Massachusetts, United States - WE1603-40 | ecosystem: Environmental > Aquatic > Marine > Intertidal zone >...
AGAAGTCGAGAAGTTGTTAAAAGGTGGTACAAACACGGCAACACTCACCGTGAAAGCGGAAGTGTGCTTGCGGTGTGGCGAACGTTTCTATTCACAAGAGACCATCCAACGTTTCGAAGAGATCCGTCGAAAACTGGAACAGGAAGAAACCGAAGGATTCGAGGTGATCGGTCAACTATTCCACGTGCGTAGCTGAATGCCGGCGGTCGGAGTCGAACCGACACGAGGGTCACCCCTCACCAGATTTTGAGTCTGGCACGTCTACCAGTTTCATCACGCCGGCACAACCTCCCGAGATTAGTCCGCATCCCGGCACCTTGTCAAGAAACCCCGCCTCTGCTTAACTGCCCAACAGGATGTACGGCAGCGGAATGCACCCCGAGCAGATAAACGCCTTGTATAGCGAATGCAGACTCTGTCCCAGGAACTGCGGCGTCGACCGGCTGCAGGGGGAGAGAGGATACTGCGGGGAAAGCGCGCGGATGCGGATCGCCTGGGCCGGTCTGCACATGGGGGAGGAACCGCCCTTGCTCGGAGAGAAGGGATCGGGAACGATCTTCTTCTCCGGTTGCACCCTGAAGTGCGGTTCCTGCCAGAACTGCCAGATCAGTTATGAGGGAATCGGTCGGGAGATATCCTCCGGGGAGCTTCGGAGCTTGATGCTGCGGCTGCAGGAACGGGGTTCGGCAAATATCAATTTGGTAACAGCGAGCCACTTCACCCCTTCGATCGTAGAGGTCGTAGCCGAGGCCCGACGGCTGGGGCTTGCGATCCCCGTGATCTGGAACTCCTCGGGATACGAAACCGTCTCAACCCCGGAGCGGCTGAAGGAAACCGTGGATGTGTACCTGCCGGACTGCAAGAGCCTGGATCCGGAGGTGAGCCGACGCCTGATGGGGGCGGCGGATTATCCGGAGGTGATACAGCCGGTGCTGCTCAAGATGGTGGAGGACAAGCCGCTGATCTTCGAGAAGGAGCAGTTGCGCCGGGGTGTGATGATACGCCATTTGGTGCTTCCCGGTTTATTGGATCAGAGCCGGGAGGTGTTGGAGTGGTTCGCCGAACATATCCGGGATCGGGCCCTGCTCTCCCTGATGTTTCAATTCACGCCTCTGAGACAGGAGGCGGAGCGGGATGCAGTTCACCCCCAGAGGACCGTAAACCGCCGGGAATACCAGCAGGTTCTTTCCTGGCTGGAGGAGCTGGAGATCAGCCACGGATATGTCCAGGCTCCGGCCCGCAGCGACGACTGGCTGCCGAATTTCACCCGTCTCAATCCCTTTCCCCAGGGTCAGGCCGTGCCGCTCTGGCACTACCAATCAGGCAATGTGGGGTGAGGCAGGAGGCGGGAGATGGAAAAACGCACCGTCCCCGAACGGATCTATCCGTTCACTCCGGACCGATGACCGTGCCCTCGAACTTCTCGTCGTAGAGGATCTTTTTCAAATTGTCGATGTTGCGCCCCCCGGCCACGATGACCTGAAGCTTGATCCGGGCCGCCTTCTCCGTGGCCACCGGGTCGAAGGGCACGTTGATCCCTGGTGTCCAGGTGTCACCGACCAGTTTTTGGAACTCCTTCCAGCTGACAGCGTCCAGGCACTTGGCGTCGGGATCGGTTTTGGGATCCGCGGTGTACACCTTGGTGATGTTGGAGAGGTTGAGCAGGGTGTCGGCCTGGAATCGTTCGGCCAGCAGCACAGCGTCATAATCGGTGGAAAAACCCGGTTTCCAACCGGCGGCCACCAGGATGCGGCCGGGGAACACGCTCACTGCCGTGGGATCGGTGATCACCTGCTCCAGGCAGACATCCCGGAACAGATGTTTTAGCAGCTCCGCATTCAGGCGGGTTGCGGCGATCCCGATCCAGTCCAGGATGTCCGCATCCGCCTCCGGGATCACCGCCCGGTAGGCCCGCTGGTACTCCCGGGCCGGCCCTCCACCGCCGCAGACGATAATAAGGCGGCTGTCCGGTTTCCGCTCCAGGTACTCGAGAATCGCGGCCCGAAAGGCCAGCAGGAAGTTCGAATCGACCTTGTCGGGGACGATGATCGATCCGCCCAGGGAAATCACTTTCGTAGTGCTCATCCGCCCCTCCTGTTCCCGCAGTAGTGTATGAGGAAAAGGGAAGGACGTTCAAGCGACCGGCGGGTGAATCACGGGGTGCGATTCGTGAGCTCAACGCCTATGTCGTGGTTCGCTAGGATTGAACAAACCGGCATCTACCGGTATACAGATCGATATGAAAGTACTGATTTCGGATAAGACGGATCCTATCTGCGGGGAGACGCTGAAGAGCTTTCCCGGCATAGATGTGGAGGAGCGTGGGGGCATGAGCCCTGAGCAACTGTTGCAGGAAATCCCCGGCTACGAGGCCCTTGTGGTCCGTTCGGCCACCAAGGTCACCGCCCAGGTCATCGCAGCGGGAACGAAGCTCAAGGCGGTCGGCCGGGCCGGCGCCGGCGTAGATAATATAGACATCCAGGCGGCCAGTGAGCGGGGGATCCTGGTGATGAACACCCCCGGGGGCAACGCCAATGCTGTGGCCGAGCTGGCCTTGGGCATGATGTTCGCCCTAACTCGAAAGCTCCTCTCGACGGCCGAGGGCATGAAGGCGGGCCGCTGGGAGAAGAAGGGGTACCAGGGCGGTGAGCTGGTCGGCAAGACCCTGGGACTGGTGGGCATCGGACAGGTTGGTGCCCGGGTCGCCCGCAAGGCCGCGGCCCTGGACATGAGGGTGCTGGCCTACGACCCTTTCGTCAAGGCTGAACAGGCGCAGGAAATGGGAGCCGAGCTTTGCGAGCTCGACCGGCTGTACGGGCAGAGCGACTACATCAGCCTGCACCTGCCCAGGAACGAGCAGACCGCCGGTATGATCAACGGTGATGCCTTTGAAAGGATGAAGCCGGGGGTGTTTCTGATCAACTGCGCCCGGGGAGGCATCGTGGTGGAGGCGGACCTGCTGCAGGCGCTGGAGCAGGGGCGGGTAGCCGGCGCAGGCATCGATGTCTATGAAAAGGAGCCGCCGGAGGACTGGTCGCTGGCAGAGCATCCGGCGGTCATCGCCACCCCGCACATCGGGGCTGCGACCGGGGAGGCCCAGGTCCTGGTGGCACAGATGATCGGCCGGCAGATAGGGCAGTACCTGAGCGAGGGCAAGGTCGTCCACTCCGTCAACCAGACCTAGATACGTAAAGATTGCGGTGCATCCGCCCGGATTGCCAGTATCCTGTGATCGCCACTTTTCGCAGGGTGCCGGGCTTGGCAGTGTGTCGAGTTGCCGTGGTCCGCCGGAAGCGGCAATGTAGCCTCCCGGTTGATTATGCTGTATATTTGAGTCTAGGAAGCTTCAAACAAATCATGGCTGGAGATATAACCCACATTCTTGAATCCTGGGAGTTCGATCCGGACAATCAGGTGCGCATCATCCAAACCAACGACGGCAGGGAGGTGCTTCAGATCCGGCAGCCTCTGGGAATCGAACAGTACGAATTGGACGGTCGGCCCGATGGCAAGACCCTGGAGGGCAGGGAGTGCTACCTCGATGTCCTGCAGGAGCAGCTACAGGAGCACGTGCAGGCCACCGGCGCGGATGAAGGTTTTCAGGTAACCCGGGAGCAATTCCGGATGCTCCAGAATGAAGGAATCATCTACTACTACCGCTACCTGGTCCTGTTCCAGATCGGGGATTTCGAACGTACCGTCCGGGACACGGAGCACAACCTGCGGATCTGCGATCTGGTAGGGAAGTTCGCGGAGAGTGAGGAAGACAAAAACGAGATCCTCCAGTATCGGCCCTACATCCTGCGCATGTTCGCCATCGCCAAGGCCATGATCTCCCTGCATCAGCAGTTGAAGGCCGCAGCCAAGGAGATCCTGGAATCCGCAATAGAAGAGATCGAGAACATGCCGCCCATCGACACGCCGGCATTTCAATTCGAACGGATCCGTTCGCTGAAATACCTCCGTTCGACCCTCAAGCAGGTGTTGGAGCAGAAGATGTCCCCCCTCGATCAGTTGAAGAAGCAGCTTGACAGCGCCGTGGAAGAAGAGAACTACGAACTGGCCGCGGAACTGCGCGATAAAATTCGAACCTTGAAGAAAGAGTTCGAACTCTAAGGAACCCCTTTCAACCTACTCGAGATTCCGGAGATGAGATTGCTGTTTCAAAAGAAAAAGAATGCAGATCCGGATGCTCCGCTGCGGGATAGCTGGCGCACCGACTTTCGCTGGTTTGAAAAAAGGCGTTTTACCAACGAGCTTGCCGAGGATTTCTCCTCCAAGACGCGGAGGGGAAGACTCGAACTGAAGATCCACAAATCGAGCTGTTTTGCCTGGGTTCTGGCTCCCCATCAATACAGAGATTTCATGATCCGGGCCAGGCTGCACATCGGCCGGGACAACGGGCACTCCTCCGTCGGATTTGTTTTCCGCTACAACAACCAGGACAACTTCTACTATTTACTGCTGTCCAACCGCAACCGCTTCCGCTTCGACGTGGTGTTCAATCAAAACCCGATGCATCTGATTGAATGGACCCCCTTTCCCGAGTCTGTAGAGGAAGCCACCGAGCTGCGGATCATCGCCAGGGACAACGACTTCTCGTTTTTCCTGGGTGATGAGTGGCTGGCGGGGACCAGCGACGATACTTTGAAGACGGGATTCGTGGGATTCGCCGCCCAGAACTACGAGGAAAAGAACGAAGGAGTTTTTCTCCTGAACAGCCTGAGCATCGAATCCCGCCCCGTGCAGGTGGAACAGGAGTATCTGCGTTGGACCGGCTACATTCCGGTTTCTCCGCAGTCACGAATCACCCTGGCCCGAACCTACGCGGAAATGGGCAAGCATTCCGAGGCGGTAGTACAGCTGAGGGCTGCGATGAAGCACCTTTCCGATTCAGCGGAGCTCCATCTGCTGTTGGCGCGGGCCTACACCCAGCTCAAGGCGTATCCTGAAAGCCTCTCCTGCCTGGATCGGGTACTCGAGCTCCAGCCGGAGAATGATCAGATCCGTCTGGAGAAGGCCGATGTTCTCTTCCTGCAGGGAGATTTCCTCGGCTGCCGGGACTATATCGAATCGCTGCGGCCCCGATATCCAAAAGATCCGCAGCTGCACAATCTGTTGGGAAGATGCCAGTACAACCTCGGCAACTGGGAACAAGCAGCCGGCCAATATCGGGAGGCCATCGACCTGGATCCGGAGAACGCTGTCTGTCGGGTCAATCTGGCCCGCTGTCTGGAGCGCGCAGGGGAAAGCGAAGGCGCCGTGAAGGACTATTTCGAGGCGGCCCGGCAGCTGTTCCGACAGGAGTTGTACGCCGAGCTGTCCCTGGTTTTGGCCCGGTTGAACGGTCTGCTGCCGCCGGATTCCGATCAGGCCTATGAGCTGAAGTCGTTCGAGGGGAAGATGCTCTACCACGAGGGCAAGAAGCATCAGGCCGAAAATCTGTTCACCGAGGTGATAGACTCCGGGTACGCTGACAGCGGCATTCATTATCTGTACGCTTTGATGCTGATCGAGAAACAGGACAGAGCCGCAGCGGAGGTCCTTCTGGCCAAAGCCACGGAAATCGATCCGGATTATCCCCTGTACTGGTTTCGACTGGCGGAGAACCGATTCCTCCTGGGTGAAGACCCGTGGCAGGCTCTGGACAGAGCCTATAGCCTGGATGCCGAGGATCCCTGGATCAACAACCTCCAGGGGCAGGTGCTGCTCGGGGAAAAACGCTATACGGAGGCTCTGCCCTGTTTCCAGAAGGCTATAGAGGCCGAATCCAAGGCGGCGAGCATCTACAGGAACTACGCGGAGTGCCTGATGCGCCTTGAGCGTGGGGAAGAAGCCCTGCAGCTGTTGGCAAAAGGAATCGAGCAGGCCGACGGATCGGAGGAGGAATTGGCATCCCTCCACAATCAACGGGGGAACTGCCTGGTGGAGCTTCAAAGATGTGCAGCGGCGATCGAGGATTATGAAAAGGCTCTAGAACTCGTCCCGGCGAGCAGGGACTACATGCAGAACTGCGCCGCTTGTTGTATAGAGCTGGACATGATCATGCGGGCGGAGGAACTGCTGAACAACTTGTTGGAGGAGCGGGAAAGCGCCTCTGTCTACAACCTGACGGGAAATTTGGCCGTGGTGACGGGAGAGTTCGAACGCGCCCGCCTGGCCTACCTGGAGGGGCTGAAGCTGGAGGAGGACGATCGGGAGATCAAACTCAACCTGCTGTCTCTGTATATCGAAACCGAAAAGGTCGAGGAAGCCGGAAAGTTGCTTGCCGAGATGAATGGGTGGGCGGATCCACCGAAGCGCTGCAGGCATCTTCAGGATCGTTTCCAGGATCGATTCGAGGAGCTCTTGGAGTGCTCGGAGTGCGGCCGGCAGTGGCGGGTGCCGAAACAGCTGCCGCCTCAGCCCTCCTTCACCATCCACGGGGAGCCTCCCGGGGAGGCGCCGGCGGGGCGATGCGAACAGTGTGATCGATTGTACTGTATAGCCTGTGCCTCCGAATGGGTCGAGGACGGAAGACTGATGTGCCCCAAGTGCAACAAGCGTCTGCGCCTGAATGACGACTCGCTGAAGTATCTGTTGCTGCAGTACGTGGGTGAGGAGTAGAGCGCAGGGCCCCGGGAGGACCCGCCGCGGAGGAGCGGTTCCGCCATTGCACTCCTGTGCAGTTGTGGTTCAGCTTGACAAACGGGGGAGTTTCAGTAAGATGGGAGCGAGCGAATAGATTGAGACAGTCATCAATTTCTTTCTATATAATTTTAATCCTTATCCTCTGTGTTTCCGGGTTGCTCTCCGCTCAGGAGATCCAGACCGCGGAGAACTACTTCGACGAGGTCTCCGCCCGCTACGGAAAGATCCAGGACTACACGGCGACCATCTCCATAACCCAGGGGGAGACGGTCATGAGTGGGATCCTGTACTACAAGAATCCGAATCTACTGCGCATAGACTTTACGGAACCGGAGGATCAGGTCCTGGTAACGAACGGGTCGGAGCTGACCATCTACATTCCCAAGTACGAGGTGATCCTGGTGCAGAAGCTGCGGCGCAGAAGCCAGGCGGCCCTTGCCAACATGGCTTCCGAACAGGGGCTCAACCTTCTCAAGAAGAACTACGGGGTCGCCTACCTGAGCGGCCCGGGATTTGTTCCCCTGGACGAAGAATCGGACGAACAGGTGCGAAAGCTGAAGTTGGAGAGCCGATCCACCGCGGAGGGATTCCGTCAGATCGTACTTGCCATAGGCCGGACCGGTCTGATCCGTCGCATCACGGGGGTTACGATTGGGTATGAGGAGTTCATGCTCGATCTGACCGACATCATTGTGAACCAGAACATCCCGGATACTCGCTTCGAATACGACTCACCTCCCTATGCCAATGTCTACAACGATTTTCTGTTCGAGGCGGAAGAATAGATGGAATCAGTAGGGCAGAAGCTCAGAGAGACGCGGGAGCAGCACAACTTTTCAGTCGAACAGGTGGCACGGGACACCCACATCTCCAAGCAGTACCTGGAAGCCCTGGAACAGGAGCAGTTTTCTACGATTCCCGGGGAGACCTATATCATCGGATTTCTGCGCAACTACGCCGAGTACCTGTCCCTGAATCCGGAAGAGATCGTCAGCCTGTACAAGAACATCCAGATTCAGGAGCAGCCCCTGCCGATGACCGAGCTGCTGGAACCCGCGCGTCCCAAAGCTTCCCCCAGGATATTCATCCTGCTGGTGATCGTTCTGGCCGTACTCGGCGCAGGGGGGTATCTGCTGTACCGCTACACGATCGCATCTCCCAAGCCGGCTCGCCCGCAGACGGAAGTGATCCAGGAGGCAGCCGTGCAGGGGGAGGGGCAGATGTTCGTTTTCGAAGACGAGGCCATGACGCGCTGGTTCAACCTGGATGATACGATAGGCTTTCCGTTGAACGGAAACACCTATCGCCTGCAGCTGGTCAGCATAGACAGGACGCTCACCGTGAAAGTGCCCGGCGGAACCCTGGACATGACCGTAGGCCAGGACAGGCAGCTGGACGTGAACGGTGACGGGCGCAATGATCTGCGCATCTTGCTCAACGATCTCGATGCCACGGGCGTGGCCAAACGGGTAAACCTGAGCCTCTACAAGATAACCAAAGCCACCCCGGCGCAGGTTGCCGAAGCTTCCGCAGGTGAACAGAGTGCCCTGACCGAGGAAGGGGAAGGCGCTCCGACAACCGCGAGCGAGGCGGCTGCCCCCCAGGCGGCTGCGCCCGAGACGGCGGCCGAAGCCACAGAGGGGACGACCTCCATCATTACCGCCGATGCTCCTGCGCCGTTTCGGGTCTCCATATCCTTTCGCGGCTACTGCCTGTTCCGTTACCTCGTCGACAACGATATCCGGGAGGAGAGGTTTTTCCACAAAGGAGAGAGCTTCTCCCTGGACGCGAAGAGAGAGGTGCGGTTATGGATTTCGAATGCGGGGGTCGTGCGCCTGATGGTAGGCGGCAGGGAACTGGAGGTGGGTCGCCCCGGTGCGGTAACCAGCAAACAGGTCCGCTGGCGTCGTGATGAGGACAGCGGCCAGTACATCCTGGAAGTGGTTACCAGCGAATAGCCGTTCATCCCAATGACATTCTTCATCGAGAGTCTCGGCTGTGCTAAGAATCAGGTCGATTCCGAGTACCTGATTGCAGACCTGGAGGCCAGGGGTTTGCGCTGGGTCGGGAGCCCCGAAGAGGCTCGGGTCATCATTGTCAACACCTGCGGTTTCATCACCAGTGCCAAGGATCAATCCATCCGAACCTCTCTGTCTCTCAAGGACCGCTTCCCGGAGAAGAAGGTGATCATGCTGGGCTGTCTGGTTCAACGTTACGCAGCGGAGCTGGAACGGGAGATGGGAGAGATCGACGGCTTTGTCGGGTTGAACGACCTGGATGCACTGTGGCGATTGCTGTCAACCGGGAGCGGCGGCCGGGCAGGTACAGTCGAGACAGCCCAGCCGCAGGTGCGGTCCCGCCGCCGCTTTCTCTCCTTTCCCGGCGGCGCCTACGTGAAGGTGGCGGAGGGCTGCTCGAACCACTGCAGCTACTGTGCCATTCCCCTGATCCGGGGGGAGCTGATCAGCAGACCTGCCTTGAAAATCCTGGAAGAGATCGAGGAGCTGCTCCGGCGAGGCGTGGTCGAGATCGTGCTCATCGCCCAGGATTTGGCCTCCTACGGACAGGATCGGGGAACACGGGAACTTGTAGCGCTGGTGAGGTCGATCCTCCAGCACGAAGGGCGTTTTTGGCTCCGCTTGCTCTACCTCCATCCGGATCATTTCCCTATGGAGCTGCTCGATGTGGTAGCCGCCGATCCCAGGGTGCTGCCCTACTTCGACATCCCCTTTCAGCACGCAAGCTGCACAGTACTGGCCGGGATGGGACGAAGCGGCTCCGCGGAAACCTACGCAAAACTGGTCCGGGGTATTCGTGACCGTATCCCGGAGGCGGTGGTTCGCTCGACTTTTCTAGTTGGCTTTCCCGGGGAGAGGGAGGAAGATCTGGAGGCTCTCCTCTCCTTTCAGCGCGACTGCCCCCTGGATTGGGTGGGGGTCTTCACCTACTCCAGGGAAGAGGGCACGCCGGCCTTCAAACTGGCCGGGGGAGTGAAGAAAACGGTGGCCGAGGCGCGCAGGCGTGCGGTCGAACAGGCGCAGGTCGGGATCAGTGAACGGCTCCTGGACGCTCAGGTTGGGCGAACCCTCGATGTCCTCATTGAGGAGCGGGTTCAGGGGGAGAGGTTGTACCTGGGTCGTGCCTATCTGCATGCTCCTGAAGTGGACGGACTGGTGGTTGTGAAAGCCGACCGTCTGGAGCCGGGGAGGATCTACCCGGCACGGATCGAAGGTCGAGCGGGGATCGATTTGGAGGCCGTCCTTGCCTGAGGAATCCTCCGAAAGCAACCGACCTTCCGCCAATAACAGCGGCTCCGGTAAAGTACAAGAAAACCAGGAAACCGCCTATCTGAGCGCGTTGAATCCTCAGCAGCGGGAGGCGGTGCTGCACACCGGTGCACCGTTGTTGATCCTGGCCGGGGCGGGCAGCGGCAAAACCCGGGTGATCACCACCAAGATCGCCTATCTGATCGACAATGCGGGACTGGGCCCCGGCTCCATTTTGGCCGTGGCTTTCACCAACAAAGCCGCCGATGAGATGCGGGAGCGGGTCCGTTCACTGACCCCTACCGGAGGGGAGGTGATGATCAAGACCTTCCATGCCTTCGGGGCCTGGTTGCTGCGGCGCTACGGGCAGGAGATCGGTATCTCTCGGGGGTTTACGATCTGCGACGAAGAGGACTCCTTCTCCCTGCTGAAACAGGTGGTCCAGGGGGAACGGGGAGACAAGCTCCCCCAGCAACGGTTGAAGGCGATGGGCGCCTGGATCGCCCGGGCCAAGGACCAATGTCTGCTGCCGGGGGATGATCTCTCCGCTCTGGAATCTCGAGGCAGGATTCCCGGACTGGATGCCTTCAAGATCTTCCAACTATACCAGCAGCGCCTGGAGCAAAGCGGATGTCTGGATTTCGGGGATCTTCTGGTGCGTGCGGTCAGGCTCCTCGAAAACCGACCTGAGATCCGGGGACAGATCAGGGGGCGCTTCCGGGCGATCCTGGTCGACGAGTATCAGGATTCCAACTACGCCCAGTTCCGTCTGCTCCAGCAGCTTTACGATGGAGGCAACTATCTGTGTGTGGTCGGGGATGAGGACCAGTCGATCTACAGTTTTCGCGGGGCTGAGCTGGAAAACATCCTGAGTTTCCCCGAAAAGTTCCCCGGTACGCAAATCGTCCGCCTGGAGGAGAACTACCGTTCGACCCAGACGATCCTGGAAGTGGCCACCCGGGTTGTGGAAAACAACCTGAACAGACTGGGGAAGAAGCTGTTCACCCACAAATCCGCCGGATCTCCAGTAGTACTCGCCTATCTCGAGGACCCGGAGGCGGAGGCCCTGTTCTGTGCCGAAAGGTTGAAAGCCGGCGGGCAAGCCAGGCTTGCCGAAAGCGCGATCCTCTACCGGATGAACTTCCAATCCCGGGTCTTCGAGAGTGTCTTCGCCCGACTGGGGATCCCATACCAGGTCGTAGGCACGGTCCGCTTCTACGAGAGACAGGAGGTCAAAGATGCCCTGGCCTACCTGACCCTGTTGGTGAATCCCGCCAACGAGCTGGCCTTCCGACGGGCCATCGCAAAACCGCGGCGGGGGATCGGGGCCAAGGCTCTGGAGGCAATCCTGGGGCGGCGAGGAACCGCGGGGAATCTGCTGGAGGCGGCTTCTCAGAGCCTCACCACCGCTACGGCCAAGGCCGCCAAAGGACTGCGTTCCTTTCTGTCTCTGCTGGAATCGCTGCGCGTGAGTCTCTCCGAAGTACGGGAGGGCGCTCTGAGTGAGGTAGTGCAGCAGCTAATCATGAACTCGGGACTTGTCGATTATTATCGTGAGCGGGATGAATCCGACGGCACGCAGAAGGTGGGAAACCTGGAGGAGCTGATCAACGCGACCGCAGAGTATCCGGAAACCATGGAGGGCCTGAGCCTGTTTCTTGAATCCCTGATGTTGGGTGCATCGGAGGAGGACCCTTTCTTGAGATCGGCGAAGGTCACCCTGATCACCGCTCACAACACCAAGGGATTGGAGTTCGACAGGGTGTTCATCACCGGTCTGGAAGACGGTATCTTTCCCCACTACTCGAGCACGGTGCAGGGGTTGCCCGTGGCCGGGACCGAGCTGGAGGAGGAGAGGCGTCTGTTCTACGTCGGGGTTACCCGAGCCAGGCAGGAGCTGTATCTGACCACCTGCAGTACACGGAGGGTATTCGGAACGCTGCAGGCCAGCCAGCCCTCCTGCTTTTTGGCAGAGATTCCCAGGGAGCACCTCCACGTGTACGGGAGCGAGCCGCCGGCTGAGGACGGCTATCCGCTGGGCTGCGGTGTTTACCACGATGATTACGGTCCCGGAATCATAAACAGGAAGTGGGAGGTCGATGGGTTGACCATGGTGTCGGTTCGTTTCGAATCGGGGAAGCTTGCCCGATTCCCGCTCAAGTACTCTAAACTGGAGCGGATCAGTACGGAACCATAGGGGGGCTGAGGATGCACAGGGCTCATCCGGATCCGAATATCGACGCAAAAGTTCGCAGCAGCCTGCATTATTCTCTGCTCGACGGTGCCTGGTTTTCGCTCATGCTGGGATCGGCGGAGAGTTATTTCCAGGCATTTGCCGTTTTTCTCAAAGCCACGGTATTCCAGGTCGGAATCGTGTATACGGTTCCCATGTTTGCGGCCACGCTGATTCAGCTGCACGCCAGCTCTCTGCTGCGCTGGTTCCGCAGCCGCAAAAACCTCACGGTGCTGAGCGGAGCGCTTCGCAGTCTGCTGTTCGTCCCGCTGATTCTGGTCTACTACATGGGGGTTGCCCGGGTTTGGGTCCTGCTCGGCCTTATCTGCCTGTATTTCGCCCTGAACTATCTGCCGGTCCCGGCCTGGACCTCCTGGATGCGGGATCTGGTGGATGAGAACCGAAGAGGATCCTATTTTTCGCGTAGAAACAGGATCTCCAACCTGGTGGCACTGCTGGGCATCATCGCCGCCGGGCTCATCCTCGAATACTTTAAAGTTCGCCCCTTCCTGGGTTTTGCCCTGATCTTCTCCGTCGCCCTACTGGGAAGTATCGGGTCCACGATCTTCCTCTCCTTGAAGTACGACGTTCCCTACACCGAGGCGCCCCCGGACCGCGAGGGGTTCTTCCGCTTTTCCCTCAGGATGTTTCACTCCAACTACGGCAGGTTCGTGCTGTACAACTTCTCCCTGTATCTGACGGTTTTCTTCTCCGGTCCGTTCTTCGTGCCCTATATGTTGAAAGATCTGGGTTTCAGCTATCTTCAATTCATGATCGCCACCTCCCTGGTCGTGCTGCTCAAGTTCGTCACGCTGATGCTGTGGGGAGAGCTGGCCGATCGCTACGGCAACAAGAAGATCCTGGTCCTCTCATCGCTGTTCATCGCGATCCTGCCGCTAATGTGGATCGCAAGCCGCAGCTTCTGGTGGATCTGCCTGATCCAAGCCGTCAGCGGCCTGGCCTGGTCCGGATTCGACATATCCGCACTCAACTTCGCCTACGACGTGTTGCCCTCGGAGAAGGTGACCCGCCATACCTCGTACCTGATCTTCTACAGGGGCCTGGCCATCTTCGTCGGCGGGTTGATCGGGGGATTGCTGATCCACCACTTCAGCCTCTTCGGCTCCCGATACTACGGGAATTTCTTCCTCTCCGGTGTGCTTCGGGTTCTGATTGCCGTTCCCTTTCTCTTCTTCCTGAAAGAGGAACGGGCCGTGGAGCACATCTCCTATCGCGACCTGATGTTCAAGCTCATGTCCGTCGGACCTCGTCGGGGCTTGCAGCTGTTCCTGATCGGCAGGGCCAGGAAGAATCGGAACGGTAAGCAGGAGGAGTCGCTGAGGTGATGGATCTGAAGCGGCGTGTTCCGGTCATCCGCAGGGCGAGGGATTATCATCTGTACTCGGTTTCCGGAAAACGTTACCTCGATCTTTGGCAGAACGGGGGACATTCACTGCTAGGCCATAAACCCGGCCGACTGACCACCGTGATGAAAGACACGATCTCCAGAGGGCTGATCGCCGATCTGCCTTCGGTGTTCGGCGGAAGGTTGATCCGTGTACTGCAGACGATGTTCCCCGGGTACCGGGAGTTCCGTCTCAGCGGGAGCCTGGTGGAGGCGTTGCAGCTGACCGGTCACTACCTCGGTCGAAATATTGTAGCCGATGACGTGGTCGATCCGCTGTTCAGGCCCGAACCGTACGGGGAAGCGCGGGTGAGCATCTGGCGTCCGCTGTTGCCCGATCCCCCCGCCGCCGAAGTGCTGCTCCCGGTGCTTCCCTTCAGTATGGCCGGAGCCCCCCGAGTTGTGTGTTTTCGCGGCAGCCCGCCGCAGGATTTTCCCGCACAGGGTCCCGTCTCAGGGGTGATCCTGGTCGGGCTGCTGCGCAGTCTGCAGGAGCTGCAGCGTTTTTCGATGCCGGGGTGGGTTCGTCCGGATCTGCTGGCCGGCTGCGCCGGGTGGAGGCAGGAGCAACTGTACGTTGTTCCGGAGTTCGATCTTGAAGGTTATGAGCAGGTGTTCGAAGCCTTTCTCGAAGCGCAGGTACTGCTCGGTCCCGAAGCGCCCTACCTCAGCATCCTGCCGGGTGGAGAAATCTCCAAAGGGGAGCTCGGAAAAATGATTGGACTATTTCGCAGATTTCCGGGAGAATAGCGACATGGAGCCGGCAGAGTTCGCTTTACTGCTTTCCAGACTGGCAACCGGGGCCATCGCTACTTTTTTCGCGATCCTGCTCTGGTCTCAAACCCGGGACGTTTCCTGGGTGCTTGTGATCATCGGCACCCTGGTCAGCTACGCGGAAATCGTGTTTACGACCCTGGAGATCTTCGGGGTCATCAGCGCTGATCTCTTCTATGTATCGGGCTTTCCGGTCTTCAAAATGGTTCTGGTAAACCTGCCGCTGGTCTTCCTCACCCTGGCCTTCATTTCTATGATCGTTAGGAAGCGACTTCCCTGACGATTACAGTTTGTTCTGGAGTTCCTTGATCTGATCCCGCAGCAGCGCGGCTTCCTCGTAGTTCTCATCCTCCACCGCTTTCTGCAGTTCTTTTTCCAGGTAGGTGATCTGGGATTGGATCTCCGTTGATTTGGAGGATTGTTTTTCTTCGGTCGAGGAGATCGGGATACCCGCCTCATCCACCACACCCTCGTCGATGAAGATCGGACACTTGGCGCGTACGGCCAGGGCCACGCAGTCGGAGGGGCGGGAATCCAGCACTACGTCGGTTCCGTTGCGGTTGAGGATGAGTCTGGCGTAGAAGGTCCCCTCCTTCAGTTCGGTGATCTCGATGCGGGACACCTTCACCTCCAGCTCCTGCAGGGTGGACAGCAGCAGATCGTGGGTCAGAGGCCGCGGCATCTTGTGGTTAGCCAAACCGATCAGGATGGCCTGAGCCTCCAGGGAACCGATAAAAATGGGCACGGCGACTTCCGCGCCTATTGGTTTAATCAGCACGGCGCTGCCCTGTTCGGCTTTGGCTACTGTCCACACTTCTGCTGGTACCAACATTGCTTCTCTTCCGCGACGTCCTCCTACAATAATAGAGAAAAACCGGGTTACCGGCAACCGGCCTTCCAGAACCGGGTTCGAATGCGGATATTGGCACCTCCGACCGGCGCCGTCTTCGGTCGGCCGTCTTTTTCAGCTATCGCAGTGGTGGTCAAGCTTTTCTAAAGGGCTGATCACGCCCGTCTTGTTCTTCCTGGCGACATGGGTATAGATCATCGTTGTTTGTACGTTCGTGTGCCCGAGCAGTTCCTGGACGGTTCGGATATCGTAACCGGCCTCGATCAGATGGGTTGCAAAACTGTGTCTCAAAGAATGAACAGTTGCCCTCTTGCCCATTTCCAGGTCTGATACCGCATCATGTACGTGTTTCTGCAGGGTTGTGGAATACAGGTGATATCGATGGGTCCTGTTGCTGCGAGGATCCACAGAAAGACGCACTTGATGGAAAAATCCAATACCACGTCCACTCGTATCAGGCGTTCGGGTATTTTCTTTCCAGGGCGAAAGGGAGAGGAACACCTGGTCGTTTTTCCCTGCGATCCGACGCATAGAGACGCCGGACATCGTACAGGTGTCGTTGCATCTCCGAATGAAGGCAAGGGGGAAACAGTGTAATCCGGTCTTTATCGCCTTTCCCCGATCGAACCGATATTGTCTGTTGCTCGAAGTCGAGGTCCAGAACTCTCATGTTCAGGCATTCGCTCAACCGCAGCCCCGATGCATAGATGATACTGGCCATCAGGTGGTAGGGTGGTGCCAGCCTGCCGATCAGGCGTTGAACTTCCCGAAGTGTCAGAACAACCGGAAGTCTCTCCGGTCTTCGCGCCCGGACCGTTTCCGCCAGTCCTTCGATGGGTATCAGCAGGATGTGACGGTATAAGGAACAAAAGAGCATTGAACGCCCGTTGCTGGGTGGCTGCCGCAACCCGCCTCTCCACTGCCAGGTAGCTCAGAAAATGGCGCAAATGTGTGGCTCTAATTTCCAATCTGTCAATCGGCTTTACTCGGGCAAGGAATCGCCTGATCCAGCCGAGATAGGTCTGTTCGGTTCGGTAAGACTTGTGCTGTAGAAGCAACAGGCGTTTCGCCTCCGCAAGGAGTTCCTCCGATCCAGGATCAACCTTGCAGACCAGGCTTCCTTGCCGGTCTAGGCGATCTTTCCAAAACCAGAAGTGCCGAACGGCGTTCAGTGCCTGGTCAACCTTCCACGATTCCCGGGTACGCTCCAATTGATCCTGAAAACGCTGAAGTGCCCGCTTTCGGTCTGCATGATCCGACTCTTTCGATCTGTTGTATTCCGCAACCCAGCGTAGATAATAGTGTATATGTTTTGGGGATATTTCAACGGTGTTTTTTAGGTATGCCGAGAATAGTTCTTATTCACCCTTTTGCATGCGAACATGGACCTCCCGCTTCTGTAGTTTCTACCCAAGAATTACGGTTGTTTTATTTATATTGCTTCAACGCCTACGAAGAAAAGCAAAGTCGTGCTTCGCATGCGGGTTGCCAAATGCTGTTTCCTGGCTAAAATGCGACAAACGATGTAATATGTTAGCCTAGATAAGAAGAGGCCCAATGAAGTCTTACCAACTGCATGATCATCTCCTCGGCATCGATGACCTGCTCAAGCAGGAAGAGCCGGATATTGCTGCTATCAAGCAGTCGCTAGAAATGCTTCTCGAGTTTCTGTCGTCACCGGAGGGACGCACCCATGATCACTGTTGTCAGACGGATACGTTCTTCTGCCTGCATGACGATCGTGGAGTAAGTTGGGAGCATCTACCTGATGAGCTTGAGCAGATTCTCTCGGATATTGGCGGCGCATTACACGACACCATCAGTGCTCCCGAAGTTGCCAGGAACTTCTCAAGCACTCCAGAGCAACTTCTGGAACGAGTAAGGAAAATGAAGGTAGAGTAGGCGGCTAACCAGTCGCTGCAGGGGACGGTCTTACGACCGCCCCTGAGCTCAACGTTGAGGCTGTAGAAAAAGTACCGCTTTTGTAGGATTTGAAGTAGAATAGGGGAAATGTTTACTGGGAGGGACCAGTGGCCAAGTACCGCGACTATTCCTACGAGCAATCACGGCTGTTGCCGGTCTCACTGATAAATCAGATTCAACCCGGCACCATTGAATATACGATCAATTATTTAGTTGATCACGAAATTGACCTGTCTGTATTTGATGAGCAGTACAAAAATGATGAAACCGGAGCTCCGGCGATCGATCCAGCGATCCTATTGAAGATCATCCTATTCGCCTATTCCCGAGGAATCATCAGCAGCCGAAGGATCGCCCGGGCTTGCGAAGAGAACGTAGTGTTCATGGCCTTAGCAGCGGATACCCGTCCGCATTTTACAACGATTGTTGATTTTATTTCCTCGACGGGCGACAAGATTGTGTCGGTTTTTCGCGACATTCTCGCTGTTTGTTATACAGAAGGACTGATCGGAAAACAGACGTTCGCGGTGGACGGCTGTAAGATCTCCTCAAACTGCGCGAAAGAGTGGAGTGGAACCAAGCAGGAGCTGCGGAAGAAAGCGGAGAGGATCGAACAGTCGGTGAAGCTGCTAATCAAGAGACACCGGCAGGAGGATAAGGGTAAAAAGGATCCGGATAAGAAGGAAAAGGAGAAACGGGCGGTAAAGAATCTGAAGGCCAAGGCGAAGAAGATTCGCGAGTGGCTGGAGGAAAACGAAGAGAGGACCGGTTCGCGGGGAAAACCGGTCAAGAGCAATATCACGGATAACGAGAATGCAAAGATGCCCAGCAGCCATGGGGTGATCCAGGGGTATAACGGGATCGCGACGGTGGATGACAAATATCAGGTAGTTGTTGATGCACAAGCATTTGGCGAAGGACATGAAGCGAAGAACCTGGGCAAGGTGGTGGAGTCCATCGAGAAGACCTTTGGCGATATCGATGGAAGCGAAAGGATTTACCGCGAGGTTGTGCTCACGGCAGACAGTGGATTTAACAGCGAGCAAGCGGTGAAAACACTCTTGGATCGTGGAATTGATGCCTATGTAGCGGACCCTCGATTTCGGAAGCGGGATCCGCGTTTTACCGGCCAACAGGAATACAAAAAGAAAACCACTGACCGCAAAGGCACTTCGAAAGCAAGGAACTATTTCACCGCCGCTGATTTTCAATTCGATTCAAGCGGAACGTTGATCTGTCCAGTCGGTAAACCGATGAAATCATCGTGTCCGAATTGGCGTGACAAGAAAAAGGGATACACTGGAAAAACCTTCAGAGGCTTCGAAAAATACTGCAGTGTTTGCAAGCTGCGGAAAAAATGTTTACGTTCTTCGACTTCCAAAGCGCGACAGGTGACAAAGATCGATACGGGAATCAGACACAAGCAGAAAAGCGCAGTCCAGCAAATGGTGGAACGATTCGACACTTTGCGCGGGCGGTTTTTCTATAGCAGAAGAATGGGAACGGTGGAGCCGGTGTTTGCGAATATCAGGCACACGTTGGGGATGGACCAATTCACATTACGTGGCAGAGAGAAAGTTGATACCCAGTGGAAATTATTCTGCCTGGTGCACAATATAGGAAAGATCGCGAGGTATGCAGCGACATGATGAAGCACAAAATAGAACAAAGTGATGCTTAAAAAATACAATGCGGTAAAATCAACGGACTGGAAAGATGAATCCTACAAATAGGGTTTTTCTACAGGCTCGTTAGGCTCACACAAAGGTATTTGATTTCTTGAAAAGTATGATGTACTATCATACTAAAGGAGAATCCAATGGCTGCATCCAAGATCGCAATCACCATCGAGAAGGATACGCTTACCAAGCTGGATAGGCTCGTGCGCGAGCGAGTCTTCCCCAATCGGAGTCGGGCAATTCAGCAAGCACTGGAAGAAAAACTCGGTAAGCTTGAAAAGGACAGACTGACTCTTGAATGTGAGAAACTTGACCCGCAAGAAGAAACAAGACTGGCTGAGGAAGGGTTTGCCTTGGAGAAGGATGCATGGCCCGAATACTGAGAGGGGACATTAGATGGGCCAATTTGAATCCTACGGTGGGAGCTGAACAGGCAGGAATGCGCCCGGTACTAGCCTGGATTCCCACGGGTGCGGTTTGGACTAACGCGGATTGAGTTTCGTGCTCCTGCAGGAACTGGCTATTCGGCAAATCTCTTCCGTAAGACCGGGTATATGCACGGCGATCCCCCCTTCCCTGAGGAGCAAGGGGGGATGAGCGGGGGCGATCGATGGCACATTTGTTAGCTATATAGTGGATCGATTGTTATATTTCCACATAGTTATCATTCCGTGTAGAAAGCTATTCGATGGAAATTTCAGGCATTTTATGTTCGTTTTGCTCTAATTCGATTCGCTATTGACATGGGTAGGGCTATATGATATAGTGGGGCTATGTCTAATAGTCCAGGTAATGAAATAACAGACATGCGGCGTGTCTTCCTCCAGCCTTCCAACTCCACCCACCGGCAGTACGAAGCGCTGCGGGCCTACTTCGTCGAGAGACTGCCTTCCAAACAGGCGGCAGCTCGATTCGGCTACTCCCAGGGAACCTTCCGGGTGCTCTGCCACCAGCTTCGGCAGGACCCACACCGGCAGTTCTTCCTTCCTCCCCAAAAGGGACCCCGCAGGGCGCCCAAGAAAGAGAACCTGAGGGAGAAGGTGATAGCGCTTCGCAAGCAAAACCTCTCGATCTACGATATCAGCGAAGCGCTGGCGGCTGAGAAGAAACGACTCAGCCCGGCGGCCATCTCGCTCATTCTCAAAGAGGAAGGCTTTGCCCGCTTACCCCGAAGGGCTGATGAGGAGCGTCCCCCACGGGCTGGTGTCCAAAAGGCTCAACCGGCGGACCTCAGGCGGCTGGATCTCTCATCCCGCAGTTTCCGTACCCAGTTCGGGGGGCTGTTTCTGTTTGTGCCTTCCTTGGTGCAGATGGGCTTCGAGAAGATTATCGGAAGCGTCGATCTTCCCGGCTCCAAGATGATACCCGCCTCCTGCGCCATACGTTCCCTTTTGGCTTTGAAGCTCTATGGACGCAGGCGTCATTCTCATGTGATGAGCTACGTGTTGGACGAGGGGCTGGCCCTGATGGCCGGATTGAATGTCATCCCCAAACGCTCGTTTCTCACAGAGTACAGCTGCCGCATCGATCCCGGCTGCTACCCCAAGCTCATGAGCGCCTGGTTCGACGCTGTGACCAAGCTGGGCCTGCAGTGGGGGGTGTCTTTCAACCTTGATTTTCACACCATCCCCTTTCATGGGGAAGAAGCCCTGGTGGAGAAGCACTACGTGACCAAACGCAGCCGTCGCCAGAAGGGGATTCTCGCCTTTGTCGCTGAGGATGCAGAGCAGCGGGTGTTCTGTTATGGAAACACCGATCTACGCAAAAACGAGCAGGCCGATGAGATCCTGCGGTTCGTCGATTTCTGGAAGAACAGAACGGAAAAGCTCCCCGAAGAGCTCATCTTCGATTCCAAGCTCACCACCTACGCCAATCTGAGCAGACTCAACGAGATGGGCATCCGCTTCATTACCTTGAGAAGACGCTCAGAGAAGATGCTGCAGAGGATCCACCAGGCCCCTCTTTCGGCGTGGAGGCGCGTCGAGTTGGAAGGGGTGACTCGGCTCTATCGGACCCCCAGGATACTGGAGGACAGAGTATCGCTTGCCGGCTACGAAGGACCCATACGGCAGATCTCCGTCATCGATCTGGGCCACGAAGAGCCCACCATACTTCTCACCAATCAGCTTCAACGCTCAGCCTCCAGGCTCATCAGCCGTTACGCCC
>Ga0307426_1000841_pt1 | contig 20905 bp, 13 predicted proteins | sample SalMarWE160340MG_FD_202165 | JGI IMG/M metagenome (GOLD analysis project Ga0307426, IMG submission 202165) | Salt marsh sediment microbial communities from the Plum Island Ecosystem LTER, Massachusetts, United States - WE1603-40 | ecosystem: Environmental > Aquatic > Marine > Intertidal zone >...
CGACAAAGACCCTGAACCGCCTTCCTCTGTAATGGGCCCGGTCGTGAACCGGGCGGCCCGTCTTCGCTACAGAGCCCTGGAAAACCAGATTCTCGTTGGTGAGGCAACCTACCGCCATATCAGGAAAACCTTCCAGTTCGATTCTCTCGAACTAGGGTCTCCAGGTCCAGGAGAGCCCCTGAAAGCGTATTCGGTTATCGAAGTTCTGCAGCATCCCGTGAAATCCTACGGCATCGAAGGCCTGCAAGTGTCTCTTGTCGGCCGGGAGCGCGCCCTCGGCGATTTAAAAAGCGCCTTTGGCGATGTCACCCACGGCCTTGGCCGCTTTGTCGCAATTACGGGAGAAGCGGGCATCGGGAAATCGAGGCTCATCGACGAACTAAAGCAGACCGCCGAAGCCGACATCAACAAGCCGCTGTGGCTGGAAGGGCGCTGCACGGAGTTGAACATGACTACCGGCTATGGGCCTTTTCTCGACCTGTTTCACAGACTCTTTGACTGGTCCCCGCAAGATGATGAGGCCGGTCAGGCCTCGCGTATCCGGCGATTCCTGCAAACGATGGGAGACCACAGGGAGCTGAGGCAGGAGCAGATCGGAGAGATCGGTCCTGTTCTGGGGAAGCTCCTTTCCGTGCGCTATGAAAACGAGTGGGACCAGGTTTTAGCCAACGCCGATTCTCATCAAACCCGACACCGCACTTTTCAGGGGATCCGGGATTTCCTGATTGCCCTGTCCCGAAAACGGCCCCTGATCCTGGTCCTGGAAGACCTGCACTGGGCCGACACTCTTTCCCTTGACCTGATTACCCTGCTGATGGAAACGCTGCCCGAGGCGGCAATCATGCTGGTATGCCTCTACCGCCCTGCAAAGGATCACAGAGGCCGCGATTTGATCACCATTGCCTCGCGGAAATGTCCGGGGAGTTATACGGATATTGTCCTGCGCGAGCTCAGTCAAAAGGAGAGTCAAGCCTTCACAGAAGCGATCCTTGGGAAAAAAGAGCTCTCATCGTATTTGCGGAACTTCGTCTTTCAAAAATCCCTGGGCAACCCCCTGTACCTTCAGGAAATCCTACGATCTCTGCTGGAAGAGGGGATCTTACGTTTTGGCGATGGCAATTGGACGCTCGAACCGGCTGAAGGCGAGGGTCTTCCGGTTCCCCTAACGATCCAAAGCATCATCCAAAACAGGATGGACCACCTGCCCCCCAGGCTGAAACAGCTGCTCCAGCGCGTCTCCGTGATCGGTCAGAGCTTTACGGAAAATGTCATCGAGGCGCTCGCTCCACCCGCCGTGGAGCTGAAGCGGGCATTTCACGATCTGACGGATTTTGCCTTTATCTTCCTGGAGAGGAGCTTCCCTGAGGTGGAATATTCCTTCCACCATGTTTTGATACAGGAAGCCGTGTATCAGAGCATCCCGCAGAAACGGCGTGCCGAGCTCCATCGGCTGACCGCAGAAACGATCGAAAAACTTTTTGCCGACCGCCTTGAAGAGCACTACGATCGGCTCGCCTACCACTTTAGCAGAAGCGACAAGGTCGACAAAGCTGTGGAGTATCTGCTCAAAGCCGGTGAAAAGGCCCGTTCGAGCTACTCCAACGAAGAAGCCTGCCGCGACTACAAAGAGGTCCTGCGACGCCTGGCGTCCCTCGATCCGAGTCCAGACCGGGACAAACAGCGACTGGCCGCATGCCACGGGCTCGCTCAGGTGTACCTGCTGACCTATCAGCTGCGGGAGGCTGAGACGTATTTTCGCCAGGCCCTCGATCTCGGACGAGACGTAGGATTGGAAGCAAGGGAATTGGTCCATCTGCTCCATGGACTAGGGCAGGTAGTCTACACTCAGAGACGATCGGAGGAGATGATCCGCATCGGCAAACGAGGATTGGCTCTCCTGGGAGAGGAAGGCGCATCCGCCGAGGTAACCTTGATGAATCTTTCGATTGCCAGGGGTTATCGAAACAAGAGGGAGAACGAGCGGTACCTAAACTATGCGAAGAGAAACGCGAGGTTCATCAAACGCCTGGACTACTCGGCGGATCTCTTCTGGCCTCTCATCAACATTGCGCATAGCCAGCTGGACCAGAAAAACCCCGACAAGGCCATGAGCTGGTTCCGTTACACGGAACAGCAGGCAATTACGCACCACGATCTGAACGCCCTGGCGGAAGTGCGCGGAATAATCGGATTGTATATCTACCGTCTCCAGGGAGATCACAGACGGGCTTTGGAGCAGCATCAGAATAATCTGGAGCTGGACCGAAAGATCGGCACTGGCGCAATAGCTTTCGATCTTTTCCACGTGGGGCGGAATTGGGAATATCTCGGCGCCCCACAAAATGCCCTGCAGTACTATCGTGAAGCCCTGCCCCAAACCTATGGGCGGTTTAACGAGTTCGCGGGGGTCTCTCACAAGAATATAGGGATTGTTCTGCACTGTCTAGGTAAGAAACAAGAAGCCCTGCAGAGCATCTATATAGGATACCGTCTTCTTCAGGAGGTAGAGGTGGAATATGATCCTGCCCACGGAAAGGTGCAGATCGGACAGGCTCTTCTGATGGTCGGTGAAATCCAGGAGGCAGTGGAGATGCTCAAAGAAGCTCTGGATATAATAAAAAAGCCTACTATCAATCCCACCCACGATCAGGTCCCATTGTTCGTCCGGGCTTTGAGCAGCCTGGCTGAGGGACTCAACGACGGCGGCAAGTTCCGGGAGTTTTGCCTGGAGTTTCTTCGAAAGCATCCGGATGCTGCAGGCACTCCCTTTCGCCAGTGGTACCTGGAAACCGCGGAACCATTTTCCTCAGCTGAGTTGACCTTCACAGACACCTTCAGGAGCTCCCTTTCCACGGGATGGTTGTGGCGGGATCCCCTGGGCGCCTCTGCATATTCGATCGACCGCGGCTTCGAGATCAGGGCTGACAACGGCGGTGAGCTCTGGAGGAACAATGTGAGCAGTCCCAGGCTGACGCGTCCGGCAAGAGGCAATTTCGCCGCCCAAACGGCTTGCCGGCCAGCCCTGCAAAACAGGCCGGCCATGGGCGGGATCGTGCTCTGGAAAGACAGGAAAAATTTTCTCGCCATCACAAAAGGGGCGAGGGGCAGAAATGAGATCACCTTCTGCGGCTGCCTGAAGGCCAAGGACCTGATCGTCGGCCGCGGACGTCTATCGGCAGAGACACTGTATCTTCGCCTGGAGCGCAAGAACGGCCTTGTACGAGCCCTGTGTAGCACTGACGGTGCAACCTGGTGGACCGTCGGCCAGGTTGAGTTTTCCGCTTCCGACCCGGTCGAGATCGGCCTGTTCGCTGTGGGCAAGATAGAGCGCTACCTCTATCCAGGGGCGTTCCCCGACGGATCGGCTATCCGTTTCGACGAGTTCAGGCTGTTTCAGTAGAGGTCGAGAAAATCTGAAGGTTCTGTTCGGCCCAGACGACCCTCGAGTTACTCTTACAAATGCAGCAGCCGTTCCGCGTTCTTATACAGGATCTTCTCAAGATCGCCATCGGGAAAGCCCAGGAAGCGCATGATCCGGTGCTGGTCTTCAAGGTAGGTCATGGTAAAGGTTCTGGGAAACCAGCTGGAGTCGGTGGCAAAGAGCATACGGTCCGGTCCGACGGTCTCGTAGAACTTGCGGAACAAATCCTGCAGAGTCAGGGGGTAGGCCATCCAGCGCACCCACTGGTTCGAGCCGGAGCTGTCCACATACACGTTCGGACAGGTCCAGCAGAGATGTAAAAGCTCCGTGGGGTAGCCGGCACCGAAGTGGGGAACGATGAAGTTGACCCGGGGAAAGGCTTTGACCGCATCGTGCAGGGCCAGGGGATTGATGTTCATATGGGAGCTGATCCCCCCGGAGCTGCCGAGAACGCCGAAATGGATGAGCACCGGCGCTTCATACTTTCCGCAGATCTCCCAGAGAGAAAACAGTGCGGGATCGCTGATAGGCCGATCCAGCGAGGGACCGAGGAGCTTGTAGCCTTTCAACCCCAGATCTTTGAGGGCATGCTCCAGCTCGTCGGGGGCGTTTGCTGCAAAGGGATGATGGTGAGCGAAGCCGATGAAGCGGTCGGGATGATAGCCCACGATCTTCGCCAGCCGTTCGTTCCCGCCGCCGGAGACAAAGACCACCCGTTCGATCTCCTTCTGCACGATGTCCCGGTACCAGCGGTCTGAAGCCTCCCTGTCGTCGGCCACTTCTTCCCGTTCCGCTGGAAAATTCCAGGCTTTCCTCCAAATCTCTCCGGGGATATCCGGGACATCCGCTGTTTTCTGCTTGGTGATCTTCTTGGACACCTGAGCGTACCCCGGGAACCAGTCGCCAACGACCGGGAAGTGGGAATGGATGTCGATGACTTTGACTCCTTGAATCATGTTTTTCTTCCCTCGATCAATCGCAGAAGGTTACCTCCCATGATCAGGGAGATCTCCTCCTTCCCGACCTCCAGGCTCCTGAGAATAGCCAGCTGCTGATCCAACACCATCTTGCGGTAGCCCCTGGACAGCATCCGGGAATCGGTTCCGAAGATGATCTGCTCCGGACCAAACACCTCGAGGCTTTGCTCGAACACCTCCGAAAGGGTGATTCGGTAGGGAAGATAATCGATCCAGACGTTTTTGCCGCAGGTATCGACGTAGAGATTGTTGACGTGATAGGCCAGGAAGAGTACTTCCCGGAAGTATCCGGCTCCGAAATGAGCAATGATGAAAGGGAGCTCGGGGAAATCCTTGAGCACGGGATGGAGCTCGATCGGATTGGCATAGCGCAGGTCCGAATCGTACTGCAGGGTTATACCCAGATGAAAAAGAACGGGAATGCCGAGAGATCGACACTCCTCGTATACAGGATACACCGCCCGGTCGGAAGGCAGGAATCCCATGGTTGTGGGATAGAGTTTCAGCCCCACGTATCCCTCTTCCAGCACTCGGCGGCGAAGCAGCTGCGGTGCGTTCGGATCCCTCGGATCAACCGTGGCGAACGCGTAAAACCTCCGGCTATCCGCCCGCACGACCTCTGTCAGCTGATCCTCCTCCGGATAAAGGGAGACGAACACGGCCTTGTCCACCCCATGGCGGTCCAGCTCCTCAACCCAATCCAGGGCGATCTTCTCCGGAGGATCATCATTCTCCTCACCGAGCTCACTGTCGTATTTTTTCTGAAATCCCTCCGACCACAGTTCAAACGCCCGCCTGTACCCATCATCCTTCTCCGCAAGCTTCTGCCTGAACCAGCGATTGGTTCCTGCCGTCATGAGATGCATGTGGGCATCTACAATTTCTATGCCGTCAATCATCGCCGCTCCACCGCTTCATCGTGTTACTACACATCGTTACTGCTTCAAAAACTCCAGGATGGCCAGGGTGCCCTCCATCTCGAGAACCACCGCCGGCATCTGCCGGTAACTGTAGAGAACCTTGGCGCCCCTGCTGCTGCTCAACCGATAGCCGTTCATGCGGATGCGAACAGGCAGCCCCGGAGCGGTGGTACGGATCTCCAGACGGTTGCCCTCCAGCCAGCGATACTCCACGCCGATCTCATCCTGTTGCTCCAGCGTCCTGTGGGCCTCCCGGATGGATACGAAGCGAATCCACGGGTAGTGTTTGTTGAGGAAATCGAGCATGCCGGCGAACTCTCGCTTGAGCTCCTCCCAGCTCATGCCCTGGGATCGATGAAGATCGAAGATGTCGTCTGCGTGGATGAAGTGGGCCCAGATCCCGGCACCCGAAGCTGCGGCCACGGCAAGCTGACGCGCCTCCGGGGTAAAGGGATAGCCGCTTGAGATCCGGGGAATCAGATACACATCCTTAAATCGTGGATGCGGTCCGAACTCACTGCGGGTTTCCTCACCCATCCCGGAGCGCAGAAAGGACATCACTTTAATGGAGGGAAATACGTTGTGTACGGCGGCGATCCCCGTCTCGGAGATGATGTTGTTTGGTGCGACGTAGGCATAGGGAAGGCTGTACTCCCCGAACAGGCCGATCCACTCCTGTTTGGCCGCCTGGAGGGATTGCTCCATGGCCTTCTGGGAAGGCCAGACCGCCACGTTGACCTTGGTCTTGTTCTCCGTCAACGAGATGTGGTTGTACCCGTGGAAACCCAGCTCCTGGCCGCTCTCCAGGATCTCCCGGGCGATTTTCACGGTAGCCTGATGCTCGGCCACAAAAAACTCGCCGCTGCCGAAGGGAGGCTCGGTGTCGGCGTTGTAGTTGAACACCAGGTAGCTGGCGTAGGGAATCCCCCGCCGCGCAAATAACTCTTTAATATCCGGCCAGAACTGCCGGGTGTAGTACTCCGTATCCGTTGTCGACAGCGGCGCCTTGACCACATTGAACATCGGGATCGGCCAGTCATCCACGAACATGATGCCCAGTCCGGCGGTGGCGGCGACTCCCACCGGCCGCACGTAGAGGAAGGACTCCAGGATGAATCCCTGGAAATCACCGGTGAGAAAACCGTTCCAATTCCAGCTGAGCACGCAGCCGTTGCTCCTGGACACGCTCCACAGCAGGGGATGGTTCTCTTTGTGGCTGTAAGCCAGGATCTGGGCATCCGAGGCCGGAGAGGTTGTGCCGGACAGCCACTGGAAGGTCGACTCCTCCAGGGAAAGCCCCTCCCCCAGGAGGAAGCCCTCATGGAAGCGATAGCCTGTTTTGGCAGCCGGTTTGCCCCGCCCGCGGGTCTGACCCAGGACCGAGGCCAGCTTCTGAAAGTCTCCACCCACCAGGGAGACCACTCCGCCCCCCTGGTCGAGAAAGTCCTCCAGAACCTTTGGATCCAGACCGGTGTCGTTTTTCAGGATCAATCCCACCGCTGTAAACGGACGCAGGTCCCCCGGAACCAGCAGGGAGAGCTGCTGTCTCTCGATAACCTCGAAGGGCAGCTTGGCCCTTTTCAGCAGCGCAGTTGTGTACTCCAGGGTCTTGGCGGTTGCCGCCTCGCCGCTCTCGGCAAGAAGGGCGATCCGCTCCCACTGGGCCCGGGGGAAGAGAGCCTCTTTGAGAAACTCCTCCACGTTGAGCAACAGCTTGACCTTGCCCGCCTCCTGGCGATAGATGTAGCGGGACAGGGCGAAGCCCCCGTTGCGGTTGGTCACGATTACCGGGCTTGGATCGTAGCTGCGGTCGGTCCTTTCGATCGAAAGATAGACCTTGAGATCGCGGTCGTGCTGGAGGAAGCGGTAGAAGAAGGCCGATTTCTGCAGATCCTGCGACCCCTGATACTCGACCATGCGGGAATCTTTGCTCACGATCCTCAAGACCCCCGCGTCCTGGGTCCAGTCGCCGAAGTACATGATTCCCAACCGGGAGAGAGTGGGGTTGAGCCGTCTCGGTTCCACATAGCTCTTGCTGTCCCGATACTGATAGGCCCCGAAATTGTCGAACACCAGAACCTTGATGCCCCGGTCCATCGCATCGTCCAGGAACCCCAGATAGCGCTCCGGACTGCTCATGGACGCGCCCCGGTACCAGCTGATCACGGCCCGGACCTGATCCATGGTACCGGAGTCGGGGATCCCCTTGTCAATATCCCAGTATCGAAGGGTGAAACCCATCTGCCTGAGCGGTCGGGAGAGGTAGAAAAAAATCTCATTCTCCCTCTCCGTCTGCCCCTCAGAAGATTTGTAGAGAGCCAGGATCTCCCGTTCGAAGCTCAAGGAGAAGGCCCCCTGAACGGGAACCAACAGCAGGACGAGCAAGATGACACCTAATAGCCGTAATCGAAATCTCATATCAACAACCCTTCCATATACTCTCGTTCAAATGTAGCCCTGCCTCCTCCAGTCGACAACGGAACACGGACAGGCCCGTGATGCCACAGCGCCGCTACGGCGCCAGCAGCCTGGGCAGCTGTGAGGAAAAGCCAAGTCCCAGATAGAAGGACCAGTACTCCCCCCCGGAGGTGAAGCTGAACAGCTCTTCGAGCGAGGCGTTGTACACCGATCTGAGATAGTAGTAGGAATCACCTTTGCTGATTCCCAGATTTCCTTCGATCTCCAGCTTCGGCTCGCCGGCACCTTCTTCCCACGCCATGCCGGCTACGGCCCGCAGCCCCAAATTCAAGTTGCTTGCATCGCCGACGGGAATCCAGGTAGAGGCCATCATTCCCCCGGTAGCAAGCAACTCCTCCTCAGGTGCGTAGTAGTCGTCGTTGGTGGCGGCATTCGTAGAATCCTGATAAACGATGTTGCCTAACAGGTTCACTTCAACGTAAGGCTCTTCGACACGAACAACACCTACTTTCAAATCCGCAGCCCCGGAATAGATGAGATTATCATCGTCATAGACCCACTCCGCCTTCCCGTAGAGCCGCAGCGAGCTATAGCGAAACGGGTAGGCCTTGATAAAACCGAAATTCGTGCTCAGATTCGACTCCGCCGAGAGGGAGTGATAATCTGCGACATCGGGTTTGCTGGTCTCGTTTTTCCAACCCCAGGCGCTCCCACCGTTCAGATACAGATATCGACCGATGGCCCAACCGAAATCCAGGCCCGCATGAAGATCAACCCCCGTTTGCGTGCTCCCCAGCGGTTCGAATACTTTCAGATCGCCGACGTATACTCCCAGAGACGGCGTCAATATCAACCCGGCTGTATGGAAATTCAGGGGAACTCCGAGGATCAGATCAGAGATGTAGTACGTATCTATTGAGGACGGGTCCGGTCGCAGCGCATCCAAGGTGAAATCAATTTTCAAGCCAACCAGGGTGCTCAGCCAGGAGCTGTACGAAACCTCGGTCCGCATCGTGTAGCGGGAGCTTTCGGCCAGGAGATAGGTCTGAAGGTCGAAGCTGTCCGCGTGCTGGCGGGCCAGCTGATTGTAGCGGGCACCGACGTTCTCATACAGCGGATCGGACCAGTACACCCTCTGGTAGTTGTTCATGGCCTGTTTCCAGTCCCCGCTCCACTCGTAGATCGTGCCCAGATCGTAGATCGTCTCGATGTCCCAGGGATCGATGGCCAGCACCTGTTTGTACTGCCGGATCGCCGCGGGGAAGTCCCGCTCCTTCAGGTAGAAATCCCCCAATTCGTTGCGGATCAGGTAGGTGTTTTCACCCAGCCGGTACATGCTTCGTACCAGCCGGCTCTGGTACAAGCGCATCAGGGTCTCCTGATTGTCCAAAAGATTCTGCGTTTTTTCCCGGGCCAGCTTCTCCGCCGTTTCCAGGGCCTCGAGAGCCGCCGCTCGATCGGAGGCAGCATCTCTGATCCCCCCGGCTGCACTCCCCTCCGGAACCTCTAAGGCACTGCGCAGTTCATTCAACCGCTCCCAATAGGGGAGCAGGGTGAAAGCGTCGTATTGGCCCGTTTCCAGGATTTCGAACGCTTTGCTGACTTGGGTTTGCCAGAGAAGAGTCCGAAACAGGGCGGTCTGATACTGACGGGGAAGATTTCCCGCATCCGCCCTGGAGAAGATACGCCGTTCCGCGCTTTCCAGATGTCCTTCGGCCAGATAGATCTTTCCCAGCACGTAGTCGGCCAGGACGCTGTCCAGGGATTCGAGTTCTGCCACGAAGCTTCTGCGATCCCATTCCCAGCGGCTCGGTTTGATGATCTTGTCGAAGGTTTCCGCGGCCGCTGCTTCCTCCTCTATGAGCCCGGACAGCGCAGCCCAATCCTCCTCACAGGCGACGGCCAGCTCTTCGATCTTGTCTGCCAAGCCTTCAGCTTTGTTCAATGCCAGGGCCAGGGACTGCTCGGCCGCCCTGAGGGTGTCCTGAGGATCCTCACCCTCCGGAACCGGCGGCGCTTCGTCCCTATCCCGGGCTGCCTGGACCTGGGTCTGGAACCTGGCGTAGACCTTCTCGGCCTCGCCGTAGCGTGCGCCGGCTGCATTGATCTCGCTCTTCAGCTCTTTGATCAGCCCCGGGACACGGTTACAGAACTCCAGATACAGATAACTCCTGTCCAGCAGTTCGAGGAGGGAGATCGAGCTCTGATCCAGCTGGTTTATCTCTATGAAGGCATGGTTGGCCAACACGTTCTGAAGCTCCCCGATAGCCTTCTTCCGTTTTCCGTTCCAGAAGTAGGTCTGAGCCAGGGTTTCCCGCAGCACCAGGTTATCCGGCTGACGTTCCAGCTCCACCTCATAGCCGGCGATTACCTCCTCCCGCAGACTCTCCTTGGTGTAGAACAGCTCCAAATACTGGGACAGTTTTGGAGAAGATCGAAAGGAAGCACTGATCAGGTTCTGGACCTCTTCGGCCCTGTTTATCCTGTCCAGGCGGGTGTAGATATTCACCAGGAGCAGATACAGCTCCAGCCTCTCCGGGTAGCGCCGGATATTGCTTCGCAGTACATTGATGCTGCGCTCCGGAACGCCGTTGATGTCGTACGACTCTGCCAGATCGACTACCTTCCGGTAATCCTCCGAAGCCAGACCCAACGCCCTCTGAAACTGCTCATCCGCGTTCTGTTGTTCCCCGGCCCATTGGTAGGCTAAACCCAGGTTGGCGATCAAATCGATGTTGTCGGGGTGCTGCTCCAGGGCGTTTCTGTACAGCTGGATCGATTCTTCATAGCGGCCGGTCCAGGCGGCGACCTTGGCCGCCTCCAGCCATAGATCCAGCCGGGAGGGGTCGAGCAGCAGAAGGGATCTGTAGGTATTCAACCCCTCGGACACGTCCCCCTTCCAGATCTGATTCTTGGCGGTGAGCAGCTGGACTTCGATGTTCTCCGGATCGAGCAAGCCCGCCCGCTTCAGGTATTTGAGGGCATTGAGATAATCCCCCACCAGGGAGTAGATCTGGGCGATCTCCAGATATCCGGAGAGGTTATCGGGATTATCGCGGATCACGATCTGGTATTCTTCGAAGGTCTTGAAAGGGGTATCGATGGAACGGTCGCTCATATCCTGCGGGAACACGGCGGGAAGGGGCCCCTGATCCAGCGCCGCTGCCGCCTGTTTCTTGACCAGGAAGAAACAGTCGAGGTAGAAGTAGAACTTGCCGTCGTAACCCCGGGTGTACTTGACCTGAAAATCAACCGTGTGCTGACCCGCCTCCAGGGGGATGTCAGCGACGTAGTTCCAGTAGTAGGAGGGTGCGTACTGCTCCACAACGGCCACGCCCTCGCGGTTCACCGACAGCGGTTCACCCCCGTCCAGAATGAGGGAGAAGGGAGAGGCGTAGGAGGGCAGAAGCTCGTCCCCGGGTCCGGGAGGCGTGCCGCCGTACCACAGCTCGTACTCCCCCGGCTCTTCGGCGTACAGAACGAAAGTTGCGTAGAAGGATCGTCCTCCCTGAAGCTCGGTGCGGCGATTGAGCTGCAGAGTGCGGAACTTCGAACAGCTGTAGTTGAGAATGGGCTCATTTGTGAAATTCGTGGATACCGCATCCTCTCCCTCGACAAAGATCAGGGCCTCGTTGCCTTCCGGAAACACCGGTTCGACCTTGGATTCCGGAGCAACCAGAGCCTCCTCTTCGGCACTTCCCTCCTGAGCCCAAACCGGGCTCGAAAAGACGGTAAGGACGGCAAAAGCCGCCAGGAGAATACAATACGCGAATCTGTGTGATTTCATGGCTCCTCCCTTTGCTTGTGCATCCCCTGCGGGTATAATACAGTACCCATAGTGAATATAGTACAGGATGAATGAGATCTCAGAAACCCATTATTCGTATCGGCGAATTGCTCGTTTTTTCCATCGCCATCGGCGCGGTAAACCTTTTTTTCCGGGATAGTCCAGGATTTTTCCGCGGTTCCTTCAATCCTTACCTGCTGCTGGCCCTGATCGTAGCCGCCTACTACGGTAAATACTACGGACTTCTGAGCCTGTTGATCTCCTCTCTGATCATCGCCTTTCCTCTGCCATGGGCGCTGAACATCTTCCAACCCGGCACCTGGGGTTTGTCCTACTGGATCGACCTTCGCAGCCTGGCTCCGGCGCCGATGGCCGCGGCCCTCGTGTCCGTTTACATTTTGGGATTGATCCGGGACGCCCAAGCCGGACGGTTGGCCAAAGCAAAGGAGAGGGTGCGGCTGTTCTCGCGACAGAAGGGAGAGCTGACCAAAGAGAAGCGGATCTTGGAAACGATCAACCGAGAGCTGGAGCAGCGGGTCTCCCGGCAGCAGGACTCGATCACGACGCTGCACTCCGAGATGCAGCAACTTTACTCGTTGAATTTGGAAAAAGCCCTGGAGACGATCCTGGGAACGGTGCAGCGTTTCTCCGGCGCCTCGATTCTTTCGATCTGGGAAGCACTTCCGGAATCCAAAGAGCTGCAGATGGTAGCCAGCCGAGGCTGGGAGGAAGGCGCGTCCCGACCGACGGTTGTTCCGGCGGAGAACAGCATCGAAGGATGGGTTCTGCGCAACAACACGACTTTTTCAGTAAAAATGCTCGGAAAGTACGAAAACCTCCGCAGGATGGATCGGGGTGTCAATATCATGACCTTGCCCGTCACGGCGGGACGCAAGATCTGGGGAGTCCTGAACATCGCGGATATGCCTTTTTCCAAGTACAACCTCTACACGGAGAAATTGCTCACAATGATCCTGGCTCTGGCCGCCCCAGCACTGGAACGGGCCGTGGAGTATGAAGCGGTGGTAACCCAGGCGGAATTTCATCCGGTGACGGGGTTGCCGGCCTTCGCTCAGTTCTCTTCGCTGTTGAACGAAACACTGCGAAGGGCCCGACAAAACAAGGAGACTTTGAGCGTGTTGATACTGGAACTGACCAATTTCGACACCCTGTCGGAGCCCTTTGGCCGAAAGAACACCCTGCAGCTCATCAGCCGACTGGCCGGTCAAATGGTGATACTTTCCAGAAACAAGGCCAACCTGTTTCAATACAAGAATGAAAATCAGATCGTCCTCCTGTACCCAAATCTCGACTACGACGGGGCGTCCCTGTTCAGCCTGGAAGCTCTGACCGAAATCAACGAAAACGAATGGTCCATGAACGAGCAAACCGTAAATCTCGAGGTTATGGTCGGCTATGCCTCTTTGAGCGAAGAACAGGTGGAGGCCGAAGGGCTGCTCCAGATCGCGGAGAATATACTGGAGATGCAGAAAGTTTAGGTCAAGGGATGTTGAATTTCGAATACTTTCGATGCGGTACGGACGCCTATCAACCCAGAACCGCCAACACCGCTCTCAGGGCGGCAAAAACAAACCAGGTGCCGATCGAAGCCTTCGTATATCTGAGAACCTCGATAAAACCTCTGGATGAAGAACCCCTCGATCTCGATGCCATCGATCAGGTTCTGTCCCGGCCGGACCTCGACCTGGATACGAACCTGCTGCTGATGCATATCCTCTCCAAACTGCTGCGCGACCCCGATGCTGAGGCGGCTCTGTTTGCCGCGGAGAGCATCAACATGATCGAAACCCGCTACACCAAGCGAATCGAAACGTTCAAGGCCTCGCTCCAAGAAAAAACCGATGCCATAGTCCTGCGATCCTTGGCCGGGCAGTACTACGAACTTGCCCAGATCCACCCGGGATCGATACGCAACTTCTACCTGCGGGAAGCCTTCGGGTATATAAAGACACTCAACAAGCTGAAATGCCTCGGCAAGCAGGACGTCGTGCTGACCGTCCGGATCCTTCTCGCCCTCGATCTTACCGATCAAGCCAAGCGGATCATCGATCAACTCGCCAAAAGAAATGATTTATCGTATCTGCGGCTTGAAATGGAGGTTGCCTTCAAGAGGAAAGATATCACCGGGGTTCAGAAACTCTGCGATCGGCTCAAACCCGAGTGGGAGCACCTGGACGAGGAAAGCCGAGCCTTTCTATCCTACTGGGTCGAGGGAACTCGTTGAACCGGCGGCCCACTGTCTGCTTGATTACGGAAGGCTCCTACCCCTACATCACCGGGGGTGTGTCCGCCTGGGTTCACCAGTTGATTCTCTATCTGAAGGACATCGACTTCGTTCTCTACACCATTTCTCCGGGCAAAGATCAACCGAGCCGCTACGAGCTTCCGGCCAATGTAATCAATCACAAGGACATGGTCCTCTCCGCCCCGCTGCGGACGAAGCGGCGCCCTTCCCACATAAGCGCTCTGATCGATAAGATCACCGGGATGCACCAGCCCCTGCTCAGAGGTGAGGCTCCTGAGCTGGAAAAAATAGTCGGTCAGATTCCGGAGGGGTACTCCGTGTATGCCGACGCCATAAAAAGTGAAGCCGGCTGGAATCTTCTCAGCTCCCGAAACCAGAAGAAGAACCCCGCCTATCCTTTCTCCGATTTCTTCTGGGCCTGGAAATCAGCCCATGACATGATGTTCGCCATCCTTGGGGATACCGCCCCGGAAGCGGATCTGTACCACCCCGTATCCACCGGCTACGCTGGACTGGCCGCCCTGTGCGCCAAGATTCGAAGGGGGAAACCTCTCATACTGACCGAACATGGATTGTACCACAAGGAACGGGAGATGGAGATCCGAAAAGCCCAGTTCATAAGGGGCTACCAGCGGGACATGTGGATCGGGATCTACAACAATCTCAGCCGCCTGAGCTACCGCTACGCAGACCTGATCATCGCTTTGTTCGAACAGAACCGGCGGCTGCAGATCGAGCTCGGCGCACCTGCGGCTAAGACCCGGGTTATTCCCAACGGGATCGACGTACCTTTCTACTCAGAAGTCACGCGCCGAAAAAAAAAGGGATTTCACGTGGGTTTGGTGGGGCGGGTCGTGCCGATCAAGGACATCAAGAACTTCATCTCCATGGCCAAAATCGTGAGTGAAGCGATCCCCGAGGCGCAGTTCCACTGCATCGGACCTACCGACGAGGATCCCGGCTATTTCGAGGACTGCCAGATCCTGGTTGAAAGCCTGAAACTCGCAGATCGCTTTCATTTCACAGGGCGCCAGGATGTGCGGGAGTACTACTCGTTCCTGGATGTGCTGATTCTGAGCAGCGTGCGGGAAGCACAACCTCTGGTGATCCTGGAGGCCTACTGCGCGGGGGTACCGGTTGTGGCGACCCGCGTCGGCAACGTGGCGGAGCTTCTGGAATACGACGACCGCTTTATCGCCCCCTCCAAAGATCCGGAGAAAATGGCAGCCGGGGTCAGGTTTATATACGACCACCCGGAGGAGATGCGGCTGATCGTAGCGAAAAACAGAGACAGGGTCGTGCACTTCTACGACCGGGACAAGGTCTTTCAAACCTACGGCGATCTGTACCGGCAGTACATCGACGCCTCTGCCGCGGACGTCGCTTCCGACCCTGCTGACGCGGCTGCCGCAGCCAAAAAGGGCCGGGATTCGGAGACCGGGTAGCCGTGGCGGGAATCGGCTTTGAGCTGCAACGGGTCCTGCGCAGGGGCGGGATCGGCTCTTTTTTAAAGGTGGCCCTGAGCGGGATCATGATCGTTGCCGGTCCCTGGCTGCTGTCCATCATCGGCATTTTTCTGATCGGGCGATTCGCCGGATTCGCCCTCCGGGAGGGCCGCAGCCTGTTCACGGGTGTGATCGTCTACAGCTACGCCTTCAGCCTGTTCATCTTCGGGGGCAGTCATTACATATTCACCCGCCTGCTGTCCGACCTGATCTATCTGAAGAAGAACAGGCAGGCAGCCTCGCTCCTGCTGTTTTTCTCCCTGATCGTGATCGCACTGGCCGTAGGAATCTCCGTCACCGCGATGAGGCGGATTACCCTGCCCGGAGTTTCCCGCCCCCTGTTGTTCAAGAGCTTCGCCGTAGCCTTCTTCGTGATCATCAATGTGGCCTGGCTGCTGATGATCTTCATCAGCCTGTTAAAGAAGTATGTTGCCATTTTCCTCGTGTTCCTGGGCGGCATGACCCTCTCCGTGATCGGAGTCCTGTTCCTGGGACGAATCATGGCCCTGGGCGGGGCAATGCTGGGCTTCTTTGCAGGCCAGGGCTTTACAGTAGTTTTGCTGCTCATCCTCTCGTTTCAGGAGTACCGGCCGGCGGAGGTGAGAGAAACCCTCAAGGCCCTGGGGGCCTACTTTCCCAGGTACGGTTTTCTGTTTCTCTCTGGATTGTTCTACTACTGGGGAGTCTGGATCGACAAGATGGTGTTTTGGGCTGCCGTGGGTCAGTCCGTTCCCGGAACTTTTTTCAGGCTCTTCGACATCTACGATATCCCCGTATACCTGGCCAACCTGACCATGATCCCCGGCCTGGTGTACTTCATCGTGGTCCTGGAGACCGATTTCTACTCCTACCTGATAGACTTTCTGCGGTCCCTGGGAGAGGGCACCCTGGGAGAAATCCAAAACCGCAAAAGCCTGCTGCTGGTGAAGCTCAAGGTGGGTTTGCGGGAGCAGAGCCTGTTTCAGGGGGTGATCACCGCGGCCTTCCTGATCCTGGCACCGTCATTGTCCGGGATCTTCAGCGGCCTGGATGTGTCACTGCTGCGCATTACCATGCTGGCTGTTTTCTTTCAGCTGCTGTTCATCACCGAGATGACCTTCCTCTTCTACTTCGAGCAGTACCGCCCCTCCTTCATCGCCGCCCTTGCCTATTTCATCGTGAATCTGGGCGGATCGTTGGCTATCGTGTTTACAGGAACGGGATTCTTCGGCTTGAGCTACCTGGCTGCTGGGATCGTTTCATCGCTGATCTGTACCCTGTATCTGTTCAAGATTATACACAAGGCCGACCGTCTCATCCTGCTCCGCTACACGACCTGATGCTACTCCCGGGCGGTGCCCATCTTCAGGAACAGAGCCGCCGTTGCCCCAAGCGCCGCGGCAGCCGCGGCGGCCACAAAGGAATAGGAGTAGGATCCGGTGAGCGCGGCGATCCGGCCGGCAACAAACGGTCCCAATACCTGCCCGACACTCAACAGCAGGGAGATGAAGCCGAAGGCCGCCGCGGCCATTTTCCTACCCAACAGGTCGCCCGCTGAAGCGGCCATGATCGCCGGAACGCTCCAGGCGGTGAGGGCGAAGAGAAGGGCGGACAGATAATATCCCGGGATGCTGTGCCACAACCCGAACAGGGCATAGCTGGCCCCCTGCAGCAGGAAAACCAAAGCCAGCCCGTACTTGCGACCCAGCCGATCGCTCACCGAGCCCCAGATGAAGCCACTCGCCACACTGAGCATTCCGATGGCCGACCAGAGCGAGCCGGCTCGGCCGATGAGGAGACCCGCCTCGGAGGTCAGGTAGTCGACGAAGAAGGTGGCATAGATCACGTAGGAAAAACCGAACAGTATGTAGATACCGGCCAGGTGCCAGATCTGTCCTGATTTGTATAGCAGACTCCAGTTCACTCTTGGCCTGCCGGCAGCGCTACCGACAACGCTCCCCGCAACGCTACCCACCGGCACGCACCCCTTATCCGCCGGTGAGTTGCGCAGCAGAATCGGACCGAGCACGGCCATGAGCAAGGCAAAGGCGGCGAACAAAAACCAGGCCTGTCGCCAGCCGTCCGGTCCGAAGCGCCGCAGGATCACCGGAACCAGCAAGCCGGTAAGGACCAGTCCGATGCTGGCGCCGCTGACGGTGATCCCCGTGGCCAGTCCCCGCCTCCTGGGAGCAAACCATACAGCCACGAGGGCCATCACGGGGATGTTGGCTCCCGCACTGCCGATACCTGTTAAGGTTCGAGCCGCCAAGGCAAGCGGATAGCTGTCGGCAAGCCCGGACAGAACCATGGACGCGCCGGTCACCAGCATGAAGAAGGAGATAACGGTCCGGGCACCAAAGCGGGCGGCAAGCATTCCGCTGATCACGGCGAAGGACAGATATCCGATCATGTTGCCGGTGGCCAGATCCGCCGCCCTCACCGCATCCAGGCCCAGACCCGCTTTCATGCTCGGCAGGACCACGGTGTATCCGAAACGTCCGAAACCCAGAGCTCCAACAACGACCGCCACCCCCAAGCCGACAACGATCCATCCGTAGTGGGGTTTTATTTTAGTAGTTCCGCGACTCAACCTTGCCCCCTTTAGAATCCCGGAGCCTTTCGCCTCACTGGTCCTGCATCAGGCTCCTAACCGCAACTCTGCTCACCACCACACGTGTATGCCACAACATGCGTATAATAGAAGATTCTAAAAATAACACGTATCCGGCCTCGCTCATAGGGTTTCGGAGGGATGGCTCTCTTCTCAGGTATCTGCGCTGCTAAGATTTCAATTTGGAATCCTGGGCGATATTGAGTACTTTTGAGATAAGAGCAAGGGGCCGTTGTATACGGACCTTGAACATCCGGTCGCCTCGGAGGAGGGACCGACAATACGCTTTTTGGGGAGGTATTGGAATGACTGAAAAGACATTCACCTTTGATCTGGGCAAGATCATGGACGAAGCCTTTCGCGTTGCCCAGAGTTTCGGCGAAGCCTTTGGAGAAAAGATGTCCGAGGGCTTTCCCTCAGCCGAAGAGATGCGGGAGCATTTCCGAGACAAGTTCAAGTGGCACAGCCACAGCGACTTCTACCCCTACTATTCCTACCCGCCGATGAACATCTTCCTGACCAAAGACAAGAGCCTTGTCTTCGAAATCGCTCTGGCCGGGTTCGAAGAGAAGGACATCGACCTGCAGTTTAAGGGAGACTACCTCCACTTTTCCGCTAATGCCCCGAAAGTGGCAGAGGAGGAAGAGGGGATCCAGTACTTCAAGCGCCGGCTCAAGCTCAAGAGCATCGATGAGCAGCGCTACTATGTACCGGAGGACAAATTCGATCGCAGCAAGGTCGAGGCTCACTTCAAAGACGGACTTCTTCGGGTGGTGATTCCCGCCCGGGAAGAGGAAAAGGAGAAGGACGGGATCAAAGTGCGGATCGTCACCAAAGAGGGAAAAACGAGCAAGGCCGGTGGTTCACAGTCCGGAACCCGGACCTCGGGGAACTCATCCTCTTCCGGATCCTCGACAACAAACAAGCAGTCGAAGTAGTTCGAGACAAGGGGGAAAACGTGAACAGAAAATCGGTTACAGGAGCCGTGGTGTTGTTGTGTCTGCTGCTCCCGGCTCTGCTGTCAGCCCAGGCGGAGGAGATCGGACGGATCGCGGATGCAACGCTGGCCTTTCAGGACATCATGACGATTCCGGACAAGACCGTCCCTGAATACCTGCTGCGGGATGCGGCAGGGATCGCCATAATCCCCGACGTGATAAAGGTGGGATTCATCGTCGGTGGAGAATACGGCAAGGGCCTGCTGCTTCTCCAGGGTGAAGATGGTAATTGGAGCAACCCGATCTTTATCACCCTGTCCGGCGGAAGCATCGGCTGGCAGCTGGGCGCCCAGTCCTCAGATTTCATCCTGGTATTCAAGACCAAGAGGAGCGTTGACAGCGTCCTGACCGATAACCTCACCCTCGGCGTCGACGTAGCCGCCGCTGCCGGTCCGCTCGGCCGCAGGGCCCGTGCCAGCACCGACATGCAGCTGAAGGCGGAGATCTACTCCTATTCCCGCAGCCGTGGATTCTTTGCCGGTCTCAGCCTGGACGGGGCATTAATTCAGATCGACGATGAGGCGAATGCGGCCTTCTACGACGTGGACTATATCAGTCCCCGGGATATTCAGGCGCGGAAGGACTTCAAACTCCCGGCGGAGGCCGTCCAGCTCAAACGGACCATCAGCGACAATACCCAATCCCTCGGCCGCTAACGGCCGAAAGGGATCCGTCTCATAGACCTTGGCTATCAGCCGGTCCCATGCCGCGCGGGACTCTTTGGAGGAAACGCAGGTTTCGGCGTACTGTGGATCGACGAGGCCGATGCGAAGCGTAGTCTGCGCCGCGTTATCCTCGCTCCGCCCCCGGGGGGCAAGGCGGACCAGGAGCGGTTGGTGCAGCCACATACCCCGGGATCGGCAAGAGTACAACCCGTAGCGGCGGATCAGTCGGACCCGAGGCTCAGGCAGGTGCTGAAGCAACTCGGCGATGAAGTCGGTGGCGCGGAAGACCTTGAGGTTGGTGCGGAAGTAGGGGTATTAGGCCGTGTGGTACAGCACCGTTGCGGGGTGGTCTGCCACGACCACCTTGCCGAGCGACACCGGCGCCCGGGCGATGTATTGGGACAGCGGGCCAAACGCCGGTGGCCCCGGTGTGGCCGCAAGCCGCCCTCAGCGTGCCGTGCACCTCTGCTTCGGCAACTACGGGGGCCAGACCATCCAGAAGGGCACCTGGAAAGCCCTGATCGCCTTTCTCAACCAGCTGCACGTGGATCACCTGGTTTTGGAGCTGGCCCGCCGGCCGGACAGCGATCTGGAGGCGCTCAAGCAGGTGCGCACGGGGATCAGCCTGGGTCTGGGGGTCATCGACATCAAAGAAAACGTTGTGGAGAGCCCCGCTGAGGTGGCCCGGCGCATTGAAAGGTGCGAAAAAACCCTGGGAGGGGGACGGGTCGGCTGGGTGCACCCGGACTGCGGATTCTGGATGCTGCACCGCTCCGTCGCTGAGCGCAAGATCGCTGCTCTGGTGCGGGGCCGGGATCTGTACCTGGGGCATTAATGCCTTATAGAGCACGTCTTCGCGCATGAGGAAGCGCTCGCCCGTGAAACTATCTCACAGTAAGCCGCCGATCGTATCTGCCATGGACTTCAGAATCAGGTAGCAGGAGGTCGCTCCGGCGTCGAGTACTCCCTTCGAGCGTTCCCCGAGACGGGAGGCCCGACCCAGTTTGGCTACCAGATTTTTCGTCGTTTCCCTGCCCTGTTCGGCGGCTCGGGCCATCTTCTGCAACGCGTTCTTGAAGCTTGCACCATCGCCAAGGGCGATCTTGTAAGCTTCTGATATGATGTGCCCCCTGTCAAGTGCGGTTCAATCGGTCATGGGCATTTCCTTTCTTTGATCGAGGGTAAGAAATACAAAGATGGAGAAGGGAATAGTCGACGATCGACCAGACTGATATACGCGGATTGGATACCGCAGGCCAATGGGATCGTCGGGAGCTTGCCTCCGTCTAATAGCCAGGATCAGAGTCATTACTGCCTGCAGAATTGCACGAGGATTCTCCGTTCGCGGACGACCTTCT
>Ga0307426_1000844_pt1 | contig 20870 bp, 17 predicted proteins | sample SalMarWE160340MG_FD_202165 | JGI IMG/M metagenome (GOLD analysis project Ga0307426, IMG submission 202165) | Salt marsh sediment microbial communities from the Plum Island Ecosystem LTER, Massachusetts, United States - WE1603-40 | ecosystem: Environmental > Aquatic > Marine > Intertidal zone >...
TGTGCAGTGTGCATGAGCCTGCCTGGGGGTCGCGTGCTCCCGATCGGCAGGCGGAAGATCGCATAGGCGGCTTCCAGGGGACGGGGTGAATGACTCAAGACAACAACAACAAGTTCAGCGTGCGCGCCGCTGAAGGTAGACCCAGTCCAAGCCTGCCACTTCCCGGCTCCGAGTCTTCTGGCGCCACGAAGGCGACCGAAGCCGCCGCGGACGCAAAGGACATGCGGCCGCCTCCCTTGCGTCCACCGGCGCTGCCCCCATCGAATACCGCGCTCGAGACAACACCGTCGTCCGCAGCCGACGCGCAAGACACGAGCCCCGACGCCGATGAGCCCGAGCAGGAGGACCCGCCGCGGCGCACCGCCCGCCGGCGACCCGCCGGACCGTCGCGCAACCGCATTGCCGCAAATGACGACGGACCCAGCATCGGCGGGCTGATCTTCGCCCTGCAGCAGAAGCCGTCGAACGCGCCGTTCCGTTTCGCCGCCATTACCAGCATCGTGTGGGCCGCGGTCGGATCCGCGTTCGGCGTTGTGATGCTGGGATCGGAGGCTCCGGTCCTGGGCTGGGTCGATCTCTTGTCGCGGCCCACGACCTTCCTGATCGTCACCGCCATCATCGTGCCGATCGCGGTCCTGTGGCTTCTGGCCCTGCTCGCCTGGCGCACGGAGGAGTTGCGCCTCAGGTCCTCCACCATGACGGAGGTCGCAATACGGCTCGCCGAGCCCGATCGCCTGGCCGAACAATCCGTCGCCTCGCTGGGCCAAGCCGTGCGCCGCCAAGTCTCCTTCATGAACGACGCGATCTCGCGCGCGCTCGGCCGAGCAGGTGAGCTGGAGGCCATGGTGCACAACGAGGTCTCGCTTCTGGAGCGCTCGTACGAGGAGAACGAGCGCAAGATCCGCGGCCTTATCCAGGAGCTGTCGGGCGAGCGCCACGCGCTGGTCAATACCAGCGACCAAGTCTACGACTCCCTGCACCGTCTGGGCGGCGAGATCCCCGGACTGATCGACAAGCTCGGCGACCAGCAGGTCAAACTGGCCAAGGTCATCGAGGGCGCAAGCGACAACCTGACCGCACTCGAGACCTCGCTCGCCTCGAGCGTCGGCAACCTGGAAACCGCCGTGGGCGGCCGCGCCGACCAGCTGCAGGGCATGCTGGAGAATTATACGGCCGGTCTGGCATCGGCGCTCGGCAGCCGCTCCGACCAGTTGCAGATCACGCTCGATGAGCAGCTGCAGCAGCTCGACACCGCCTTCAGCGACCGCACCGAGAATCTGCAGACCGTGTTCGAGGAGTACGCCCGCGCCCTCGATTCAGCGCTCGCCAACCGGGCCGAGGCCCTCGACCACCGGCTCATCGAGCGCACGAAATCGCTGGACGACGCCTTCGCCGAGCGTCTGCGCATGTTCGATGAGTCGATCATGCGCTCCACCTCGGCAATCGACGCAGCCGTCTTCGACAAAACGCAAGCCCTCACCAGCGCGCTCGACGACCACGCCATACGGTTCAGCGGCACGATCGGTCAGCAGGCCTCCGACATCGACGAGGCGCTGATGCACGGCATCGGCTCCGTCCGGCGTGCCAGCGAGAACATTACGCGCCAATCCATCAAGGCGATGGAAGGCCTCTCCCACCAGTCGGATCTCCTGAAGAGCATCTCCGAAAATCTGCTCGGACAGATCAGCAACGTCACGGGCCGCTTCGAGAACCAGGGCGAGGCGATAATGACGGCTGCCAACGTGCTGGAGTCGGCCAACTACAAGATCGACAAGACGCTGCAGAACCGGCACGCCGATTTGACGCGCACCCTGGAGCAGCTGTCGGGCAAGGCCGACGAGTTCGGCAACGTCGTAGAAGGCTACTCGTCCTCGATCGAAGGCACGCTGTCGGAGGCCGAGTTGAGGGCCCGCAGCGAGCTGGAGAGAATTCATACCCAAACCTCCGCCGAAAGCGATCGGGCGTTGGAGGACCTGAGGAGCCATCTGTCGACGGTATCGAGCACGGTGACGTCGGAGCTGGGGTCACTCTCCAATCGCTTTGCCTCCACGTCGGAGGAGATGCGCCTGCAGGCCCAGCGGGCCGCCGCCGAGATCGCTGCCGAGCAGGAGCGCCTGCGCCAGCAGCTGGAACACCTGCCCGTGGCGGCGCAGGAGAGCTCCCAAAGCATGCGCCGGGCCCTGCAGGACCAGATCAAGGCGCTGGACCAGCTCTCCATGCTCACGTCGCGCTCGGCCGTGCAAAGGGACGTCACGCCGCCCGTCGGCAACGAGCCGCCGCCCGCTCGTCCCGTGACGCCGCCGCGGCCACCGGACACGGCGCGCTCGCTCACAACGATCTCCTCCTCGATCGCCCAGGAGCTGGGCAGCCGCCAGCGCCCGTCCCAGCGCGGCGGGAACCGCGCCCCCGACAGCCGCGAAGGCTGGTCGCTCGGCGATCTCTTGGCGCGCGCCTCCCTGGACGACGACAGCCCGCCGCCCGCGGGCGGCACTGCACGGCAGCAGCCGCCGGCCGCTTTCAATCTCGATCTGGAGGCCATTGCCCACGCGCTCGATCCGGCGACGGCTTCGGCCGTGTGGTCGCGACTTAGATCGGGCCAGCGCGGCGTCATGGTGCGCAGCATCTACAGCGAGCAGGGCCGCGGCGTGTTCGACGACGTGAACCGGCGCTGCCGCTCCGATGCCAACCTCGCGCAGGCCATCGACAGGTATCTCGCCGACTTCGAGAGGGCCGTGACCGAGTCCGACCTCAGGGATCCATCCGGGCGCATGACCCAGAGCCAGCTCGTTTCCGACGCGGGCCGCGTCTATCTGTTCCTCGCGCACGCCTCCGGCCGGCTCGGATAACGGACCGGCCCCAACCGACGCCAATCGCCATGTCCGATGCCGACGCCCATATCATCGAGGCCGCCGGGCAATCTTGGCCGCTGGCGCGCCCATTCGTCATCTCGCGCGGCGCCAAGACCCAAGCCCGCGTCATCGTCGTGCGCGTCGCGGACGCAGAGCACGCCGGCGCGGGCGAAGCCGTGCCCTATTCGCGCTACGGCGAGACGGTGGAGGGGGCGCTCGCCGCCTTGCGAGCCATCGAAGGGCCGGTCGACCGCGCACGCGTTGCCGCTCTGCTCCCGCCGGGGGCTGCGCGCAATGCGCTCGACTGCGCGTTGTGGGACCTCGCCGCCAAGCGCGCGGGTAGACGCGCCTGGCAGCTCATGGGACTGGCCGAGCCGCATCCCGTTCTCACCGCCTACACCATAAGTCTGGGGTCGCCGGACGAGATGGCGGCGGCGGCCCGGGACGCGCACGCGCTTGCGTTCCTGAAGCTCAAGCTCGGCGGCGACGGCGACGCCGAGCGCATTGCGGCGGTGCGCTCCGCGCGGCCCGATGCCCGGCTGATCGCCGACGCCAACGAGGCGTGGACGCCGGACACGCTGGCCCCGTTGCTGGAGGCGGCCGCCCGCGCGCGCGTGGAGCTGGTCGAGCAGCCGCTGGCGGACGGCGCCGACGAGGCCCTGGCCCACGTTGCCCGCGCGGTTCCGGTATGCGCCGACGAGAGCGCGCATACGAGCGCCGATCTCGACCGGCTCGCACCCAAGTACGACGCCGTCAACATCAAGCTCGACAAGACGGGCGGCCTGACCGAGGCCCTCGTGATGGCGCAAGCGGCGCGGGCGCGCGGTTTCAAGATCATGGTCGGGTCGATGGTGGCGACCTCGCTCGCCGTGGCGCCCGCCATGCTGCTTGCCCGGGACGCGGACTGGGTCGATCTCGACGGGCCGCTGCTGCTCGCCCGCGACCGCGTGCCGGGCCTCGCAATCGAGGGCGGCAGGATCAGCCCGCCGCAGGCCGAGCTGTGGGGCTAACGTCCGCATCGCAAGCTTCGGACAAAAGCAGCCCTCCGCCCCATCCGTTCAGCAACAGCACGGCTGCGCCCAAACCGACCGCGGATACGGCTGCGGAAATGAAATAGACGGCGCCGCCCCAGCTTGTGTAGAGCGCACCCGCGGCGAGCCCGACGAGACCGAGCACCAGCCCGTTGGCGATCACCGCGTAGAACGCCTGCGCATTGCCCATGCCCTGCTGCGGCACCGCGCGGGAGATGAACAGGATGGCCCCCAGGTGCGCGGCGCCGTAGGTCAGGGCGTGGAGCACCTGCAGCGGCACGAGCAGTGCGAGCGGCGGATTGAACGCCATGACGGTCCAGCGGAACACCGAAGCGGCAGCGCCCGCGACCATGAGCTGAACCGGCGTGAAGCGGCGTACGATCGACGCCGAGAACGCAAACAGGATCACCTCGGCAATGACGCCGATGGCCCACAGCGTCCCGACCCAGGCCGCCGCCAGGCCCTGCGACTGCCAGTGCAATGCGCCGAACGTGTAGAAGGTGGCGTGCGCGCCGTGGATGCAGCCCATGGCGACAAGAAAAACGACAAACAGCCGCGATCGCAGCAGCCGCGCCGGAAACGACAGGCGACAGTGCGTGCGCGGCCGTGTCGCGGCAGGCGGCCGCGCCGCCGGCGCGGGGAGCAGATGGGCGGCCCCCACCGTGAGCGCGACGGTCGACGCGATGAGCCATATGCCGAACCCGCCGCCGAGGGCCTCGATCAGCACGCCACCGATGAAATTGGCAACGATGAACGTGATCGACCCCCAAAGACGCATGCGCCCGTAGTCGAGGCCGGCCGTCCTGACGGCTGCGACGGCGATCGTCTCGGTCAGCGGCAGCATCGTCCCCACCGCCAGCAGGAACGCCACGCCGATCACCAGGATCGGCCAGTAGCCTGCCAGAAAGGCGACGACGATCGCCAGCGCCAGCGCGCTCCACGCCAGCACGACGATCACCAGCCGGTAGTTGCCGAGCCGGTCGGCCAGCATGCCGGCGGCGGGCGTGAACAGCATGCGCACGAACAGCGGTGCGGCGGTGATGGTGGAGATCTCGATGGGCGAAAGCCCGCGCGAGTCGAGCCACACGGGGAAGTAGGGGAGGATGAGGCCGTAGGCGAGAAAGATCGCACCGAAGAAGAACGACACGCGCGCCGCCAGCAGCGCAGAGCCGTCAGCAGCTGCAAAACGAAGTCCGATGGACCAACGCGCGCCCTTCGCGGACATCACCGCCTCCATGCCATTCGTGGCTCGCTCAAGTGCGAGAACGCGCACCGGGCTGAGCACGAGCCAAACGGGTGAAGGAAGAGGACGCGCCGCGCAAAAAGAAACCGGCCCGGAGAGACCGGACCGGTTCTTCAGCCAAATCGGGCGGCGCCCCTAATCGCACGCCCGACGCTCCCCCCGGAGCTGGAAAACGATGCGAGTGCATCGTGTTGCCTAATTTTGTTGCAGAAGCAGGTGACACACGCAAGTGGGTAAAGGCGCATTCGTCGACCATCGATGCATCCCTGCCACACCCCCTCAAACAGGCCCGTCGAGCCTTAGGAGTCGGAGGGCAGTCGGCGCAGGGCGTGGAGGTGATCGACCGGCCCGCACCCTTTGCCGAGGGCCAACGCGGCGCCGGCCTGCAGCGCTGCGTGCACGAAGCGCTTCGCGCCCGCCACGGCCGCGCCGAGCGATTCGCCCTGGGCGAGGTGGGCAGTGACGGCGGCCGAGAACGTGCACCCCGTCCCGTGCGTGTTGGGCGTCGCGACGCGCGGCAGGGCGAGCCGCTGCGCCTCGGCGCCCCGCTGCAAAAAGATATCGACGGCCTCGCTGCCGGCGCCGTGGCCGCCCTTGACGACGACGGCCTTGCAGCCGAGCGCGAGCAGCGCCTTGGCCTGCGCCTCCATCCCGGCCTCGTCCTCTGCGATCGAGAGGTCGAGAAGGCGGGCAGCCTCGGCGAGGTTGGGCGTGATGAGATCGGCAAGCGGGAGCAGCTCGCTGCGCAGCACCTCGACGGCGCCCGGCTCCAGCAGCAGGTCGCCGCTGGAGGCGACCATGACGGGATCGACGACGAGGGGCGCAAGCGCGTGCCGCTTCACCGCCTCGGCGACGGCGTGCACCGTCTCGCGGTCGCTGAGCATCCCCGTCTTGACGGCGTCGATCCTCATGTCCGCTGCGAGCGTGGCGATCTGCTGCGTGACGAATGAGGGCGGCACGCTCAAGCTCCCGTCGACGCCGCGCGTCGACTGGGCGGTGAGCGCGGTGATGACGCTCGTGCCGTAGACGCCGAGCACGGTGAAGGTCTTGAGGTCGGCCTGGATGCCGGCGCCGCCCGACGGGTCCGACCCGGCGATGGTGAGCGCGACCGGCGTGCTCTTTGCGTCTGTCATGGCTACCCTAGCGGCCGGTTCCCCGCTGCATGATCTCGGCTCCGAGATCGTCGGGCGTCACCATCTGCTCGATCTGTCCAAGGCCTGGGAACGTGTCGAGCATCCAGCTTCCGAGCCAGTTGATGGAGCCGGTGAGGAACATGAGGCCGGTCACGATCAGCACCACGCCCATCACAATCTCGACCTTGTCGATGTGGCGGCGGAAGCGCTGCATGAAGGCGATGAACGGTTGGATCGCCACGGCCGCCAGGATGAAGGGAATGCCGAGCCCGAGCGAGTAGACGAACAGGAGCTTGACGCCGGTCGCGAGGCTCGCCTCGTTGGCTGCGAGCGCCAGCACGGTCGCCAGCACCGGGCCGATGCACGGCGTCCAGCCGAAGGCGAAGGCGAGCCCGATGATGTAGGCGCCGATGTAGCTCACGCCGTGATGGTGCGGCCGGTGGTAGCGCGCCTCGCGGTAGAACAGCGCGATGCGAAACAGGCCGACGAAGTGCAGGCCGAACAGGATGATGACGAGCCCGGCCACGATCTCCAGCTCGCGCTTGTAGCTCTGGATAAGCTGGCCGAAGAAGGACGCGCCGGCGCCGAGCCCCACGAACACGGTGGTGAAGCCCAGCACGAAAATGACCGAGGTCGTGACGACCCGGCTCCAGACGTGGCGCGGCACGCCGCCTTCGGCCGCGAGCTCGTCGATGGTGGTGCCGCCGAGGTAGCCCAGATAGGGCGGCACGAGCGGCAGCACGCACGGGCTCAGGAAGCTGACGAGGCCCGCCAGTCCGACACCGAGGTAGATTTGCAGATCCGCGAACATGTCCACGCGCTACTCTAAAGGGGAGGTGCTGAGGTCAGGTATGCGCCATACCATTTAAGGTTGTGCCTGCACCAGCGCAGCAACGCCGGGCAGCTCGCGCCCCTCCAGCCATTCCAGGAACGCGCCGCCTGCGGTCGACACGTAGGTGAAGTCGCCCGCCACGCCGGCGGCATTGAGGGCCGCCACGGTGTCGCCGCCGCCCGCGACCGTGACGAGCTTCCCCGCCCTGGTGAGACGCGCTGCCTCGCGGGCGAGCGCGAACGTGCCCTCGCCGAAGGGCGACACCTCGAAAGCGCCGAGCGGGCCGTTCCACAGAAGCGTCTTGCACTCCTTCAGAACCTCGCTCATGTGCGCGACCGACTTCGGGCCGACGTCGAGGATCATGGCGTTGCTCGGCACCGCCAGCGTCGGCACGATTGCGTGCGCCGTGCCGGCGCGAAACTCGCGCGCGATCACCGCGTCGACGGGGAGCACGACGGCGCAGCCGCGGTGCTTGGCCGCCGTCATGATCTCGCGCGCGTCCCCGACCAGGTCGGGCTCGGCCAGCGACTTGCCGATATCGACGCCGTGCGACAACAGGAAGGTGTTGGCCATGCCGCCGCCGATGATGAGCTTGTCGACCTTGTCCAGCAGGTGCTTGAGAACGGGGATCTTGGTCGACACCTTGGCGCCGCCGACGAGCGCCGCCGTCGGCCGCTGCGGGTGCTCCAGCACCGTGCGCAGCGCGGTGATCTCCTCCAGGAGCAGAGCGCCGGCGTAGCACGGCAGCAGATGGGCCAGCGCTTCGGTCGAGGCGTGCGCGCGGTGCGCGGCGGAGAACGCGTCGTTGACGTAGAGGTCGCCGCAACGCGCCAGCTCGGCGGCAAAGGCGGGATCGTTCTTCTCCTCGCCCTTGTGGAAGCGCAGGTTCTCCAGCACCGCGATCTGGCCGCGCCCCACCTCGGCGACGGCCCCTTCGGCTTCCCCCCCGACGCAGTCGGGCACGAACGCGACGGACATGCCGAGAAGCTCGCCGAGCCGGCCTGCGACCGGGCGCAGGCTCAACGCGGGGTCGGGCCCGTCCTTGGGCCGGCCGAAGTGGGAGATGACGATGACGCGGGCGCCGCGCGCGCACAACGACTTGAGGCCCGGCAGGAGACGCGTGAGCCGCGTGTCGTCCGTCACCTTGCCGTCCTTGACCGGCACATTGAGGTCGGCGCGCGCCAGCACGCGTTTGCCCGCCACGTCGGCGTCTGCAATCGGCTTGATGTGATCGAGGTTCATGCCGGCGGCACGTCGCTACTTTATGAGACGGAGGGCGGTCTCAACGACCTTGTCCGCGGTGAGACCGAAGTGCGCAAAGAGCTTGGAGGCGGGGGCGGACGCACCGAAATCGGAAAGGCCGACGAAGCGCCCGTTGTCGCCCAGCCATTCATACCAGCATTGTGCGACGCCCGCCTCCACGGCGATGCGCGGGACGCTGCCCAGCACCTGCGCGCGGTAGGCCTCGCCTTGCGCGCGAAACAGCTCCATGGACGGCATCGACACGACGGCTGCGCGCACGCTCTTTTTGGCGAGCGCGTCGGCGGCGTCGACGGCGAGCCCCACCTCGGCGCCGGTCGCGATCAAGGTCACATCGCGCCCGCCCTCGGGCTCGCGCAGGACATAGGCGCCCTTGGCGCTCAGGTTCTCAGCCGACGGTGCAGCCCGCACGTCCGCCACCGCCTGGCGCGACAGCGCGAGGATCGACGGGTTGCCGGTAGCTTTGAGCGCGATCTCCCAGCACTCGGCCGTCTCGATGCCGTCAGCGGGGCGCAGCACCATGAGATGCGGGATCGCGCGCAAGGCGCAGAGCTGCTCGATCGGCTGGTGGGTGGGACCGTCCTCGCCGAGCCCGATCGAATCGTGCGTCATCACGTAGACGACGCGCTGGCGCATCAGCGCCGAAAGGCGGATCGCGGCGCGGGCGTAGTCGGAGAAGACGAGAAAGGTGCCGCCGTAGGGAATGATGCCGCCGGTGAGCGCCATCCCGTTCATGGCCGCGGCCATGCCGTGCTCGCGTACGCCGTAGTGGATGTAGTTGCCCGAAAAGTCGTCGCGGCTGATCGCGGTGTGCGCCTTAGTGCGCGTGCCGTTGGAGCCTGAGAGGTCGGCCGAGCCGCCGATCAGCTCGGGCAGAACGGGGAGCAGATGCTCGATCGTCTTCTGCGACCACACGCGCGTTGCGCGCTTGGCGTCATCGGCGGCGAACGCCGACTTCGCAGCACCGATGGCCTCGGCGACGGCGCCCATGCGCGCTGCGGCGGCGGGATCGGCCAGCGCTGCCTCGATGGCGGCATTGCCCGCAACGCGTGACTTCCACGCTGCGCGCTCCTTGGCGCCGCGCTGGCCCACGGCGCGCCACGCCTGCAATACCGGCTCGGGGATCTCGAAGGGCGGATAGGGCCAGTGCAGCTTCTCGCGCGCGCCGCTGATCTCGTCCTCGCCCAAGGGCTCGCCGTGGGTGGAGGCCTTGCCCGCCTTGGTCGGCGCGCCGAAACCGATCGTCGTCTTGCAAGCGATCAGCCAGGGCTTCGAGCAGTCGGCACGCGCCTTGGCGAGCGCTTGCGAGATCGCCTGCGGGTCGTGGCCGTCTATTGTGATCGTGTTCCAGCCGGCCGCCTTGAAGCGCATGGGCTGGTCGTCGGAAACGGCAAGGCTCGTCGGTCCGTCGATCGAGATGGAATTGTCGTCGAACAGCACGATCAGCTTGCCGAGCCCCAGATGGCCCGCGAGCGAGATCGCCTCGTGGCTGATGCCTTCCATGAGGCAGCCGTCGCCGGCGATGACGTAGGTGTGGTGGTCGATGACGTCGTTGCCGAGACGCGCGTTCAGCATGCGCTCGGCGATCGCCATGCCGACGCCATTGGCGAGACCCTGGCCCAAGGGACCGGTCGTCGTCTCGATGCCCGGCGCGTGGCCGTGCTCGGGATGCCCCGCCGTCTTGGAGCCCAGCTGGCGGAAGCTCTTGATCTCGTCGATGCTCATTCCCGGATAGCCGGTGAGATAGAGCAACGAGTAGAGCAGCATCGAGCCGTGACCGGCCGACAGCACGAAGCGGTCGCGGTCGGGCCACGCCGGATCAGAGGCGTCGAAGCGCAAGGCCTCGCAGAAGAGCACGGTCGCCACGTCCGCCATGCCCATCGGCATGCCGGGATGACCGGACTTCGCCTTCTGCACGGCGTCCATCGCCAGCGCCCGGATGGCATTCGCCATGTCGTTGTGCGCGACGGCCTGCGCCATGGTGGTCTTTTCGCGCGCCTCGGTCATGCATTCATCCCATCTTCGGGCGGTCGCCGCGCGCCGCCGGTTTTGTGTCAGGCACGTTTAACGAGGCTCATGGCTCGCGTCTATGCCCGCAAGCGGCCAATTCAGTGCTTCTGCGCTGCAAGAAACGCATTAAGCTCATCGCGCGTGGGCAGGCCGGCGCGGGCGCCGAGCCGGCGGCACTTGAGTGCGGATACGGCCGCGGCGACGCGCGCACACTCCGATGCGGCGCACCCGCGGGCGAGGGCCCAGGCGAAGGCGCCGTGAAATGCGTCACCCGCTCCGGTGGTGTCGACGACCTCCAAGGCGAATGCCGGCTGGTGCCCGCAGCCGCCTTCCCTGCCGACCCAGGTGTAGCCCAGCGCCCCGCGCGTGACGCCCGCATGCATCGCCCCCATCTCCAAGACGGCGGCGAGACGCTTGGCGTCGTCACCCTCGGGTGCGAAAGCATCGAGCCCAGGCGCGGAAAAAATCACGTAGTCTGCGAGTTGCAAAAATTCGCCGAGGATCCCCCCGCCGCCCAGATCGGCGTCGAGGATGGTCGGCACGCCCTGGATGCGCGCCGATGCGAAGGCGGCGCGCGTGCCTTCGACCCAGCGCATGTCGCTCATCACGGCCGCCGCCTCGCCGATGTGATCGAGCGGCAGCCAAACCGGATCCATCGACATGGCGTGGTCGCGCTCGCCGACGACGAGGCGGTCGCCTTTCTTGTCGACGATCACCGCGGAGGTGGACGAGCGGCCACCCTCGTAGGCCTTCACGAAGCGCACGTCGACGCCGTCGGCTTCGAGCAAGGCGCGGATCCGCTCTCCGGCGGCATCGGCGCCGGTGCGGCTCCACAGCTCGACCGCGCCACCCAGGCGCGCGATTGTTGCCGCCGCATTGGCCGCCATGCCGCCCCCGCTTTCGATGTGCTCCAAAGAGCGCACCTTTGTCGGCGCAGGCGGAAAGGCATCGATGCGGTAGACGTAGTCGAGCGCTGCGTGTCCGACGCAGATCACGGGCCTCACACTAGCTCTCCTCGGCTCTTGCCGCCTCCCGCAAACGGGCCTCCTCGGCGGCATCCTCCTCAAACAGCTTCTCCAAGGTCTTAACGTCGCTGCGCGCCCGCTCGCGCAGCTTCTCGATGTCGCTGGCGTGCTGGTAGTCCTCGATCAGGCGGCGCTCGTCATGCATGCGGAACGTATGGGTGATGCGCTCCGCCTCCCGCTCCGAGGTCCCAAGCCCGCGCAAGAGCTGCTTGGTGACGTCGATGGCGGAGAGGAACGTGGAGCGCTGCAGGTGCTTCACGCCCAGATCGAGCAGCCGGTGGGCGTGCGCGCGGTTGCGGGCGCGCGCGTAGATCGGCAGGTTGGGATAGCGGCTTTTCACGACCTCGGCGGCGCGCATCGAGGCCTCGACGTCGTCGATGGCGAGCACGAAGGCCCGCGCGGCGTGGGCGTCCGCGGCATCGAGAATCTCGGGCCGGCTCGCGTCGCCGTAGAAGGCCTGGCTGCCGAAGCGGCGCACGAACTCAACCTGCTCGGCGTCGATGTCGAGCGCGGTAAAGGGAATGCGTTTGGCCGTCAGGATGCGGGCGACGATCTGGCCGAAGCGGCCGAAGCCGGCGATGATGACGTGCCCGTCGTTGTCGGGCAGCTTGTCGTAGTTTGGCGCCGGCTTCTCGCGCCGCGAGAGCAGCTCCTCCAGCTTGAGCGCAATGGGCGTCGCCGCCATCGACAGCGTGACGACGATGGTCAAAAGCTCCGACGTCTCCCAATTGAGGGCGCCGGCCGAATAGCCGACCGTGAACAGCACGAAGGCGAACTCGCCGCCCTGCGCCAGCGCCAGACCGAGCCGGCGCGAGGGACCCGGCTCCAGGCCCTGCCAGCGCGCCAGCGCATAGAGGACGAGGGCCTTGACGGCGACGAGGCCGGCGACGAGAGCGAGGATGCGGCCCGGCTCCTGCAGGACCAGCCGCAGGTCGATGGTCATACCGATGGCGGTGAAGAACAGCCCCAGAAGCAGGCCTTCGAAGGGCTGGATGTCGGCCTCGAGCTGATGGCGGTAGGAGGACTCCGCGAGCAGCGCCCCAGCGATGAAGGCCCCCAGCGAGGCCGGCACGCCCGCCTGCTGCATGAGGATGGCAAAGCCGACCACGGTCAGCAGTGCTGCCGCCGTCATGGCCTCCTTCACGCGCGCCAGGGCGACGAGGCGCACAAAGTGATCGAGCAGGTAGTGGCCGGCGACGATCACGAGGGCGATAATGCCGAGCCCTTTGAGGCCCGCCACCAGGTCCATCTTGGGGTCGCTCTCCAGGGCGCCGACGGCGAACAGCGGCACGAGCGCTATCAGCGGAATTGCGGTGAGATCCTGAAACAGCAGCACGGCAAAGCCCAGACGGCCGTGACGCGCGGCAAGGTCGCCGGTCTCCTCCATGACCTGCAGCGCAAACGCGGTGGAGGAGAGCGCCAGCGCGAAGCCGACGAAGATGGCGGTCTGCCATTGAAGGCCCAGAACGAGCGCGGCAAGGGCGAGCACGACGCCCGTTGCCCCCACTTGAGCGCTGCCCAGCCCGAAGACGGCGTTGCGCATCGCCCATAGCCGCTTGGGGCGCAGCTCGAGCCCGATCACGAACAGCAGCAGCACGATGCCGAACTCGGCGAAATCGAGGATCTCCTTGGCCTCGTAATTGGAGAACACCCAGCCGATGGTGGACGGCCCCAGCAGCATGCCGGCGACCAGGTAGCCGAGCACGCTGCCGATACCGAGCCAGCGCGATAGGGGTGCGGCAATGGCAAGCGCGGCAAGGAGAACCGCGGCCTCCTGCAGCGTGACGCCAGGCATTCCTTCTCCCTTCCCTACGTTCGTGCGCGGCGGCGCGGTTCAGTCAGCCCGGGGCGCGAGCGAGCACCATCGGGCCCGCGGGCCCTTGGTGCGTCTCCTCTCCCGGTCGCCCGGCTTCTTCGGCCGGAATGATCATATCTTGAGGGATTGCCAACCTTAACACGGCCGCAGGCATCTTTTCGGCGCGGCCGCACCAGGCGAAGCCCGCGTCTCCTCGCAGCTCGAGCCGTGTCGGGTCGTCCCGCCCTCAACGGGGATAGGCAATATTCAGCAAAGCGTACGCCAACCGCAGCAAGCCGGTCCCGCGCACCGAATCGGCCCGTTCACCGGTCCGTAACCTTAACGCGGCGTTAAGCGCTCTTTCCATAGGGTGAATGCGTGTCGGCCGCGGGCGTCTCCTGGTGGCGTGCCCGGCCATCAACGTTCGAATGCAACCGCTGGAAATGCAAGGGGTCGCGCAATGTCCTTTGATCTCGTCGTGCGCACGCTGGGGGTTCTGACCTGCCTCTATACGGTCGCCTACTTCGTCACCACCATGAGCGTCGCGGCGCTGGATGCCGTGAGCTACAGCTCCGGCCCGATGTGCGGCCAGAGCGGCTGCGTCACGATCGCCCACGATCGCAAGCTGTACCCGGGCCAGGGGCGCGCGACGAACGCAGAGCCGCTGTGGATCGCGGCGTCCTACCTGCAGCCCGACTGAGCGCCGGACCGGGCCAAGCCCGCTTGCCAGGAGTGATCAGAGCGCAGGGCTCAGCCCGCGCTCTTTTTCGTTTTGATGAGCCGGTCGATCGCCATCAGCTCCGCCATCAGAGGCTCGAAGTCCTTGAGCGGCAGCATGTTTGGCCCGTCGGAAGGCGCGCGGTCGGGGTTCTCGTGGGTCTCGATGAAGATGCCGGCCACGCCCACGGCCACGGCGGCACGCGCCAGCACCGGCACGAAGCGCCGGTCGCCGCCCGAGCTCGTGCCCTGCCCGCCCGGCTGCTGCACCGAGTGGGTCGCATCAAAGATCACCGGGCACCCGGTCTCGGCCATGATGGGCAGGGCGCGCATATCGGTGACGAGCGTGTTGTAGCCGAAAGATGAGCCGCGCTCGGTGACGAGCACGTTGGGGTTGCCCGACGCCACGATCTTGGTCACGACGTTTTTCATGTCCCAGGGCGCGAGGAACTGACCCTTCTTGACCTTCACCACACAGCCGGTCTTGGCGGCGGCCACCAGCAGGTCGGTCTGGCGGCACAGGAAGGCGGGGATTTGCAGGACGTCGGCGACCGGCGCCAGCAAGGCGCACTGCGCCGGCTCGTGCACGTCGGTGACGACGGGCAGAGCAAGCGTCTCACGAATCTCGGCGAAGATGGGCAGGGCCGCCTCAAGCCCGATGCCGCGCCGGCCCGCAAGCGATGTGCGGTTCGCCTTGTCGAACGACGACTTGTATACGAGCCCGAGCCCGAGCCGTGCCGCGGCCTCCTTCAGCGCCGAGGCCGTCTCCAACGCGTGGTCGCGGCTCTCCATCTGGCAGGGCCCGGCGAACACGGCGATTGGGGCATCGTTGGCCACCTCGACCGCACCGATGGCGACGCGGGCGTTGGGCTTCAGGGGATCGTGCTTGGTCATGGCCGGCCCCTTATATCATGGCGCGTCAGAGACAATGCAAATGACCGCGCCCAGTGAGCGCGGTCATGAGGCTATCGGCGGGACGGCTAGAGTATGCGCCTGAGCAGCCCGATGATGATCAGCAGAATGATGGCACCGAGCGTGGCGGAGATGATGAGCCCGATCAGGTCGGCGCCCCACAATCCCAGTGCGGGAAACAGCGCCTGGCCGATGTAGGCGCCGACCACGCCGACGACGATGTTGCCGATCATCCCGAAGCCGTACCCCTTGACGATCTGGCCGGCGAGCCAGCCGGCAATGGCACCGACGATCAACAGGATGATGAGGGACTGAAGATCAATAGGCATCGTTGCAACTCCCCTGAGCGTGTTGAAGCTTGTTGTGCCGCGAAATTGTACACCGGCATGCAATCGAAGAGGACGCTGCCATGATAGGTGCCCACCATGACACCCTTGGCGTGCCGCTTATCGTGCGATTCGCAAGGGGGACCCTTCCTCTGTGAGGATCAACTCTTTAGCCCGATAGGCATCTCCAGGGTCAGCGGCGGCGATTTGTTGCTGCTGCGCCACACCCAGAAAGCCTCTTCCTGCTTGCACGATTGCCCACAGGCCTTGCTATTCTCAACCCGGTCAGGGGGGATGATCGCATGTGGGAGAAGTCGAGGTCTGCCAGGATCGCCGTGTCGCTGTGCGTTTTGGGGCTGCTGGCGCTGCTCTTCGTACCGCAGGCGACGCCCATCCCGCACCTGGAGTACTGGACTGCCGACTGGCGTACGGCGTTCTTGTCTGACCGCCGGCAGGGCGAGCACCCGGACCTCGCCGTCGTCATCATCGATGACAAGACGCTCGAGCCCTATCCTTATCTGTCACCGACCGACCGCGCGCTGCTCGCCGAAATCGTCAATGCCCTGAACACCGCTCACGCAGCAGTCATCGGGCTCGACTTCTTCTTCGTCAAGCCAACGGAGCCGCAGAAAGACGAGGCGCTCATTGCCGCGCTGCAGCCCGGACCCGACAGAGCCAAAGTCGTGCTCGGCGTCGCGGACAAGCGCATCAATCTGAACGACAACCAATACGCTTACCAGGAGGCGTTTCTGGCCCGCATCGACCAGCTCACGGGCTACGTCAACCTGAAGCTCGATGCCGACGAGGTCGTCCGCTACAAACCGACGCCCGCCGACGATGGCAAGTTCCCCCTCAGCTTCGCTCAGGCCCTGGCAAAAGCGGCGGGCGCAACCATTACGGACGACACCTCGCGCATTGCCTGGCTCGTTGCCGAGAAGGCGGGGTCGCCATTCACGATCATCCACGCCGAGGACCTGATTGCGGCGGCCAAGAACCCCGACACCGAGGCAAACGCCACATTGCTGTCCAAGTTCAAGGACCGCATCGTGCTCGTGGGCGTCGACAGGCCGTTTCTCGACCAGCACCCCTCGCCGCTGGGCGTGCGCACCGGCGAAAAGATGGCGGGAATTCTCGTTCACGCGCAGATGGTGGCCGAGTACGTGGACGGGCGGCGCGTGAGCGAGTTGTCGCCGGGTAAGACGCAGCTGCTTGTTCTGGCTATGTGGATTGCCGGATGCATGATAAGCTGGCTCGCATCTCACCATGGCTTCAATTTGGGTCGTTGGACGCTTGGCGCTATACTCTTTGTGGCCATCGATGTGTTGCTCTTCTCGCGATGGCGACTCGTTCTGCCATTTACACTTGCCATGGCAGCGTGGGTGCTCGGCGTCACGGCCGGCCAGTTTATGAGTAGGTTGAGACTATTTGGAACTCCCAGCCATAGTCCCAGGGGTGCGTCATGACACACAAGGCCAAGTACTCGCGGCTTCTCGCCGCTTCGACCGTCTGCGTTCTCGGTTCTCTTGCAATACCCGCTGCCGCTGAAGCAGGCGATAGCGTGATACGACTGGCGGCATCCGATTCCTATTGGTGCCAGGTGTTCCCCAAGTTCTGTAGCGACGATGGCACGCCCGGCGGAACGCAGAACGTTCCCGACGGACCCGAGGGTACAACCCGTGGTCTCTCGCCGGCCGAGCCGGAAGCCGACAGCGCGCCTGCTGCGGCACCAACCACCAGCTCCGAGCAGCCTGCCGCCGATCCGTCAGCGACAGAACCTGCCAAGGAATAGCGCTTAGCCGGCCGGGCGCAGCGCCGGCAATGGCAATAATTGAGCCCGCCGGGATCCCGAGGGCTGTCGCCTTCTCCGGTCCCGGCGGGGTCTCATGTCAGCCATGCGCCCGTGCGATCACAGAGCCGCTTCGGCGGCCTCGCCCGTGCGAATGCGCACCATCTGCTCGATCGGCGACACGAAGATCTTGCCGTCGCCGATGGCGCCCGTGTTGGCCGCCTGGCGGATCGCAGCGACAACGCTCTCCGCCTGTGCCCCGGCCACGGCAACCTCGATCTTGACCTTCGGCAGCAGGTTCACGGTGTACTCGGCACCGCGGTAGACCTCCGTGTGCCCCTTCTGACGCCCAAAGCCCTTGACCTCAGTGACGGTCATGCCGGTGATGCCGAGCTTCGTCAGCGCGCCGCGCACGTCGTCGAGCTTGAAAGGCTTGATGATCGCTGTAACCAGTTTCATGGGGAGCATCTCCTTGTGTCTGTCCCTTGCCCTCGCTGGGCCCACCGCCGTCCGTTATGATCCGACGTATGGTTAACCCCGTAAGAGGTAATCAAGTCCCGTGCCAGGATCGCCTATGTCAGCGTAACGGCCTGAAACGGCATCTATAAATGAGGAGTTGAGCAGCCGGAGATGACGCCGCTGCCAACGGAAAACACAACAGAACTGCACATATTTCGGGCAGTCCCTGACGACGAAACAAGTCGCCGACCGCACCGCAAACGCTACGATTGCACTGCATCGTCGACGCCGGCCGGCCAGACGTCGACGCGCCAATCCCCCGCGGCGCGCGTGCGGCCAGGCCGGCATGACAAGGCGCCAAGGGGCTCAGACCAGGCGGCTCTGCTCCACGGCCGCGGCGATAAAAGAGCGAAACAGCGGGTGGGGATCGAAGGGACGGCTCTTGAGCTCGGGGTGGTACTGCACGCCGATGAACCAGGGATGGTCGGGATACTCGACCGTCTCGGGCAAGAGCCCGTCGGGCGAGAGCCCTGAGAACTTGAGGCCGGCCGCCTCCAGCCGGGCGCGGTACTTGGTGTTGACCTCGTAGCGGTGGCGGTGGCGCTCGGAGATGCCGGTCTGGCCGTAGATGTCCGCGATGCGGCTGCCGGCTGCGAGCATGGCGGGATAGGCGCCGAGCCGCATGGTGCCGCCGAGGTCCCCCCCCTGGCGGCGCTGCTCCAGCTCGTTGCCGCGCATCCATTCCGTCATCAGGCCGATCACGGGCTCGGACGACGGCCCGAACTCGGTCGAGTTGGCCTCCCCGATCCCCGCCAGGTTTCTTGCGGCCTCCAGGCACGCCATCTGCATACCAAAGCAGATGCCGAAGTAGGGCACGTGGCGCTCGCGCGCGAACTTGGCGGCGAGGATCTTGCCTTCCGACCCGCGCTCGCCGAACCCGCCGGGGACCAGGATGCCGTTGACGCCCTCCAGATAGGGGGCCGGGTCCTCGCGCTCGAACACCTCGGAATCGATCCACTCCAGATTGACCTTGACGCGGTTGGCGATGCCGCCGTGCACGAGCGCCTCGATCAGCGATTTGTAGGCGTCCTTGAGGCCGGTGTACTTGCCGACGACGGCGATCGTCACGTCGCCCTCGGGCGTGGCCACCGCGCGCGAGATGCTCTCCCAGCGCGACAGGTCGGGCCTGGGCGCGCCGTGCAGCCGGAAGGCCCCCAGCACCTGCGCGTCGAGCCCCTCGCGATGGTAGGACAGTGGCACGTCGTAGATGGAGGCGACGTCGCGCGCCTGGATGACGGCCTCCTCGCGCACGTTGCAGAAGAGCGCGATCTTGCGCCGCTCGCCCAGCGGAATCTCGCGGTCGCAGCGGCACAGCAGGATGTTGGGCTGAATGCCGATCGAGCGCAGCTCCTTGACGGAATGCTGCGTCGGCTTGGTCTTGAGCTCGCCGGCCGATGGGATGAACGGCACCAGCGTCAGATGGATGAAGATCGAGGAGTCCTGCGGCAGCTCGTTGCCCAGCTGACGTATGGCCTCGAAGAAGGGCAGCCCCTCGATGTCGCCGACAGTGCCGCCGATCTCGACCAGCACGAAGTCGACGTCCTCGTTGCCGCTGGTCACGAACTCCTTGATGGCGTCGGTGACGTGGGGGATCACCTGCACGGTGGCGCCGAGATAGGCGCCGCGCCGCTCGCGCGCGAGGATGTCCTGATAGATGCGCCCCGTCGTCACGTTGTCGGACTTGCCGGCCGGGACGCCGGTGAAGCGCTCGTAGTGCCCCAAGTCGAGGTCCGTCTCAGCACCGTCGTCGGTCACGAACACCTCCCCGTGCTGGTAGGGGCTCATCGTGCCGGGATCGACGTTGAGGTAGGGATCGAGCTTGCGCAGGCGAACGGAAAATCCGCGAGCCTGGAGGAGTGCGCCGAGCGCGGCCGACGCCAGACCCTTGCCGAGGGAGGACACCACGCCGCCGGTAATGAAGATGTACCGCTGCATGGGCCTTGAGGCTTACACGAAGGGGGCCGCGATTCGAAGCGTCTTTATCGCCTCATCCCCGTTGCGCCCGCAAATGCCGGTCCGCGCGGGGGCCGGGGCTCTCACGCGCCTCCCCCCTGACCGCAACCCGCACGTGTCTCCTTGATCGCAACCGCCTGGGCCTCAGGGGCCACGACCTCGCTTCCGAGCTCCGATTGCAGCGTCTGGAAGGTCGCCTCCGAGTCGGTAAAGGCGGGATCGCTCGGCGTCTCGGCATAGATCACGTCCAGGACGACCGTCGGACGGCTGCTGGCCGGCGTCGCGGTGCTCTTGTGGGACTGCTGCCGCTCCGTGCACGCCACGCCGTGCCGCACGCTGGCGACCTTGAAGTACTTGTGCTTCTTCTCAACGCCGATCTGGGCGGCGCGCGCCCTTGCAATCTTCTCGACCCGCGCCTTGGGCGTGGCCTCCGTGCCCGTCGCCTGCACCTGGAAGTGCGTGTCATCGAGCATCGTCTGCCCGTACCCCGACGGCGAGAAGATGGTCGTGGGGCCGTAGGACGCGACCGGTGAGACGAGCTGCGGCATGGTCGAGCAGCCGCCCAGCAGAACGACGACGCCCAAGCGACCGACGGCGCTCCGGATAAACCTCCGGTACATTGCAAACCCCCGTTTTCGAAGAGGAGTTGGAGCTGTACGCAGATGAAATTTCAGATACGCCTGGGCGCAGCCTAGCGCGAAAGGCGGGCGCCGGCGGTGCCTTGCGGCCACACGTCCACAAAGCGTTGGTCAGGGGAGGCGAAAGCCCGTGGTCAGCGCGTCGTCGGAGCGGCCGGCTGCTGGAGCTTGTCGAGAATGCCGCCGCGGCCGCTTTCGGGCGCTCCGGGAGCCGCAGGCGCCTCCGAAGGCGCGGTCTCGGCCGGTGCGCTGCTCGGCGGCGCGGCCGAATCGAGGATCGACTGCGTCGGCGCATGCGACTGCGCCAGGAGCGTCAGCAGAATGCTGGTGGTGAAAAAGGCCGCCGCCAAACCAGCCGTCGTGCGGGTCAGAAGATTGGCCGTCCCGCGGCCGGTCAAGAACCCGCCGCCGCCGCCGCTGCCGCCGCCGATCCCCAGCGCGCCGCCTTCCGACCGCTGCAGCAGCACGACGCCCACGAGCGCCGAGGCGACCATAAGATGAAGGATCAGGAGTGCGGTCTCCATCGCGTGCGAGTTCCCTTCTGAGACGATCGGGTGGGTTCTATACCAGAAGCGCGCTACAGGCTAGTGCGGGCCAAAATCGCGCCCTTTGAGCCCCTTCAGCGCGGCTTGCCGTATCCGGTCACAAAAAACGGATTGACCTCGGCGGGAGACACGTAGGCGTTCCTGGGCTCCGGGCGCGAGGCCTTGGGACGCGCCGGCGCCGACGGGGCCGGCGTGGCTGGCGGGGGCACCGCCGCCGTTTCCTGCGGGGGCGGCCCTTCGCTGCTCGTCGCGGGGGGCGCCTTGGCGGCTTTCCTCTTCACGTTGACGCCTTGCTT
>Ga0307426_1000845_pt1 | contig 20850 bp, 21 predicted proteins | sample SalMarWE160340MG_FD_202165 | JGI IMG/M metagenome (GOLD analysis project Ga0307426, IMG submission 202165) | Salt marsh sediment microbial communities from the Plum Island Ecosystem LTER, Massachusetts, United States - WE1603-40 | ecosystem: Environmental > Aquatic > Marine > Intertidal zone >...
CAGCTTCTCTCTCCTGCTCTCCGGTATTATCTTATGGACCCTGTCCAGAAGGTCGAGCCCCGAAGATTCCCTTACGGCCTTGGCGTAATATATGGGTACGCCTTTACTCCTCATTATCGAGATGGTGTTCTTTACGGCAGGTATTATCGCCCTGTATTGTTCGATATTGAAGCCGAACTTGTCGAAAGAGCCTCCTATTCCGCAAAAACCGTTTTGCATGTCTACTACAAGAAGTACTGGTTTAATGTGCATGGCTCAATTATCCTCGCAGGCCCGACTGGAGCCGGGCCCCTAGTTTCTGTGGTTTTCGTTATCGATTAGTTTTCTCTTGCCCCGGCTATGAACTTCACGTTGTTCTTCTTGGTGATCTCGCTCAGGAAAGCAGACATCTCCGGCGAGAAGCTCGACTTCCTCCACGCTCTTGCCGTTGAAATACTTCGAGGCTATGGATTTAATCATCTCGTGAATACCCGAGCCTTCCTGCGCCGGCGATTTCGCTCTGTACGCGAACTCCCTCGGTATTCCCTTTCTCATTGCGAGCTCTCTGTGAACCCTCTTCCCGTAGATATCCTCGCCGTTGTTGATCTTCAGGTGAGGAGCGATTCGCATAGCGGTCCTTATCAGCTCCCTGTCGAGGAACGGCGCTCTTAACTCTATCGAGTGCGCCATTGCCATGCGGTCTTCCCTTTCGAGCGTATCTTCGTAGAGCTTGTCGATATCTTCCCAGAGTCTCGTGTGGAGATTCAAATGTCCGGCGTCCTTCACCACATCCCTGTACCAGGTGTAGCCGGCAAACAGCTCGTCCGCGGCCTGTCCGGTGAACATCACCTTGTGGCCGTCCTGCTTGCACATATGAGCGGCTATATACATCGGTATCGCCACTTCTACCTGAAGAAGGCCGTTAAGCTCAATCGCCTCTATTATTTCCGCGATGTATTTTCTGATTATGTCTTCCGTCAGATATTCCACCTTTATGTGGAATCCCATCTCTCTTGCGGCCTTGAGCGCCATATCGATGTCCGAGCTGCCCTCGGTCCCCACGGTGTAACAGGTTACTTTGAGACCCTTCAGCTGGAGCGCGTGCGCTATTAGCACGCTGTCTATACCGCCCGAAAACAGAACTCCGACGCTGTCGAGGCCGTACGTGCGTTTGTCCATGGACCTGTCGAACACATCCTCGTATGAATTGAGAGCCTCCTGCATATCGTTTATCTCTATCGGAGGCCTTTCGATGTCGTATCCGCCGTGCACCTTGATTTCGTTCCCTTTCACCTCAACCAGGTCTCCCGGCATAACCCTCTTGACGTCGCCGCCGCCGATTGTAAGCGCCTTTCGCTCCGACGCGAAGTAAAATGGGAATCCGTTTGTATAATAAAGCGGTTTCTTTCCTATCGGATCTCTCGCGAGAACTATCGACTTTCCGTCCGTAACTGCAAACGCATACATACCGTCAAGAAACGGCATGGCTTTTTTAGCTGCGTCCAGAAGCACGCCGTCATAGAATTCCTCTATCAGATGGAGGAGTATCTCGCTGTCGCTCTCACTCCCCAAATCCCTGTGCTGCAGCAATTTCCTGAGCTCAAGGTGGTTGTATATCTCGCCGTTGTGGACAAGGCTGATGTTCTCTCCGGAGATGGGCTGTACACCCTCTCTTCCGCCCACTATCTCCAGGCGTGACTGGGCCAGTGATATGTGTCCCCCTTCGTTTTGAAGCTCGATGTCCGAAACCTCTTTCCCCACGGAAATATTACCGTCGAGGTACACACCTACCTGGTCAGGCCCTCTATGACGTATCTTGGACAACATATCCAGACTGTGTGACAGCGGAACGTCGTCGTCATCTATAAAACCGCAAATACCGCACATTGTATAAAACCTCCTCGCTTTTCTTGATTTGTGATTTTTACTTCCTGCGAAACAAAAAAAAGACCGTTGAAATAAAATATCCAGAACTTTTATCTACGCGTAATGGCTCATATTTCAACGGGTAGTGATTGCTTGCTGGTTCAGTAGTCATATACATAATACCTGTTGTTAAAGCTTACTTCAAGCCGTTTCTTATATAACAGCATGATACAATTTATAGCATATATAATATATGTACGATATTTTTCATTTCAACCTCGCGGGAAGCAGGTACATTTGAGCAAGCGAGCCAAAGGAAATATAATTTCACCCGTATATGAGAAAGACCGTAGGTGTGATCGGAGCGGGCGACGCTTCCGGGACCGATACCGAAAGGGCATTTGAAGTAGGAAAGGAAATAGCCGGAAAGAACCTGGTTCTGGTGTGCGGAGGGATGTCGGGCGTAATGGAAGCCGCCTGCCGCGGAGCTAAATCGAAAGGCGGTCTCACGATAGGCATAATACCGGGAGAGTCCAGGGACGAAGCCAATCCGTACGTGGATATACCCGTCGTAACCGGCCTCGGCCACGCCAGAAATATTATTGTCGTAAGGTCGAGCGACGCCGTTATTGCAATAGGCGGGAGCTTCGGTACATTATCAGAAATCGCCTTCGCGCTGAGATTGCAAATTCCGGTAATAGGACTGGACACCTGGGATGTATCACCTGAGATCAGAAAAGCGGAAGGTCCCAAAGAGGCTGTGGCTATGGCTGCCGGGCTTATTGGCATTGGCGATGGCCGGAGCTTGCGCTAAAAAAGCTCCGACGCCCCCGCCTTCCGTAACGCCCAAGCCCGATTCGGCGGACGTGAGAAGATGCCTCACCGGGAGCGCTTCCTTCAAGGAAGGCTACAGATATCATGTCCTTGAGGAAGGGCAGACGCTGTACAGGGTATCGAGAATGTACAACGTCACCGTCGAGGAGTTGATCGCGGTTAATGGCATATCGGACTACACGGACATCCCCGCTGGCACGATGCTCAGGATTCCGGGTACTCTCAGCACATCGGCGCTCATCTGGCCCCTGCCCGGCAAGATATCCTCGGGTTTCGGCAAGAGGGGGAGGAGGTATCACTGGGGAATAGACATTCCGGCCCCGAAGGGAACCCCGATAAGGGCGGCGGCTGACGGGCTTATAGTAATCAGCGCCTACAGGATGAGGGGCTACAGAGGATACGGACGCATAGTCCTTATAGACCACGGCTCGGGAATGAGAACGCTCTACGCACACAACAACCAGAATGACGTACGGGCGGGAGAGTGTATAAGGGCCGGCGAGATAATAGGCAGAGTCGGAGCCACGGGAAACGCCACTGGCAACCACCTTCACTTCGAGATAAGGAAGAACGGCAAGCCGGTAAACCCGCTCAATTACCTGCCCTGACCCAAGGAGAACATACAATGATGGATCTTAAGAAATTCATCCGGGACATACCGGATTTCCCAAAAGAGGGGATAACCTTTCACGATATCACGCCTCTTCTTCAAAGCAGCGCCGCGTTCGAGGCCGCAATCGACAGCATGGCCGAGAGCCTGAACGGACAGAAACTGGATTATCTCGTCGGTATAGAGTCGAGGGGATTTATATTCGCCTCCCCCCTCGCGATAAAGCTCGGAGTCGGCCTGGTGATCGTAAGAAAGCCCGGGAAGCTTCCCTACGTAACGATCAACGCCTCTTACGACCTGGAATACGGATCGGACTCTCTCGAGGTGCACGAGGACGCCATACACGACGGCAGTAAAGTTGTGCTGATCGACGACCTGCTCGCTACCGGCGGCACTGCGGCCGCGGCGGGCGACCTCATCGGGCAGCTGGGCGGAGAGGTGGCGGGCTACTGCTTTTTGGTGGAGCTTACCGACCTCGGAGGCAAGGAAAAACTGGCGCCCCGGCCCGTATGGTCGGTGCTCCAATATCCGTCATGAAAAAAATCGGAATCATTTTGAATCCCGCGGCGAGGATAAACAGCAAAAAGACCTCGGCCGTGCTTTCAAGCTTTGGCGATATCTTCGGGGACAACGCTCTCATACGCGCGACGCAAAGCAGCGCCGAGCTGCCCCAAGTGATAGAGGAATTCGTAGACAGTGATATAAAAATACTTCTTATAAGCGGCGGCGACGGAACTATCTGCAACACGCTGACCGCATACATAAACCACGGCGCAGCAGGCGATCTCCCCGTGATCCTTCCCCTGATGGGCGGCACTATCAACATGATAGGCTCTGACGCCGGGCTCAGGAACAGCCAGCTCTCGATATGCAGGAAACTTAACGGTATCGTCCGGGACCACGGTAATATAAAGGTGACGCAGAGAGGGCTTTTGAAAGTGAGTGACAGCAATCTTAAAGAGCCGTCGTACGGGTTTTCATGGATCGACGGCCTCCTCTACAGGTTCCTCATCGACTACTACAGGCAGGGCGCCGGCATACAGGTCGCCTCGATGATGACCGTAAAGACGATACTGAGCCTCCTTTCGAACTCGGACAGCAGCCTGTTCAGGGATATCGATTCCACGGTCTACATAGACGGCGAGATGCTCCCCCACGAGGGCCACGTGCTTATCATTGCGTCCGGTCTCAAAAAATTCGTGTTCGGATTCGATATGTACGACGAAGAACCCGAGCCCGGGCTCAGGTTCAATATGATTTACGCAAGGGAGCGGTACATAAAAAAATCCCGACACAAGCTGCCGATCGGCCTTTACAAGAGTCTCAAGTCGGACAATTCCGGGCACTTCATAAACAGGGCGGTCAGAAGCTTGCGCGTCGAGCGCAATACGGGATATATAATAGACGGAGAGGTATTCAAGCATGACGACGCGCCCTCCGACGTCTTTATAGAGGCCGGGCCGGCGGTAAACATATTCTCCTTTAACGGAGAGAAAGAGCTTACGATATGAACTCGAAACGAATTGAGAAAATCTCCGTAAAGCTGGAAATACGCGAGGACAAATCATACGATATAGATATCGGCGAGGGGATACTCGGGCGGATTCCGGGCGAAGTGAAAGACGCGGGTCTGGCGCACAGGTTCGCGGTCGTTACGGATTCAAATGTCGGACCTCTCTACGGAGAGAGCCTGCTCGAAGGATTCCGCAAAGCGGGACTCGACGCGCAGATGATTACCTTCCCCGCCGGAGAGAAGAACAAAAACAGGGAAACGAAAGCGTGGATAGAGGACAGGATGCTCGAGCTCACCATGGCAAGGGACTCGGCCGTAATAGCGCTCGGAGGAGGAGTCACCGGGGACATGGCGGGCTTCGTAGCCGCGACCTACACCCGGGGGCTTCACTGCGTTCAGGTCCCGACCACGCTTGTCGCATGCGTAGACAGCTCCATAGGGGGCAAGACCGCCGTCGACACGCCGCACGGGAAGAACCTGATCGGCTCTTTTCACCAGCCGTGGAGGGTATACATAGACATCGACACCCTTCAGACCCTCGAGGAAAAGGAAATAAGGGAAGGTCTCGCCGAGGTAATAAAGTACGGCGTGATTCGGGACGAAGAGCTTTTCTCATTTCTGGAGAAGAACATGAAAGCTGTTTTCTCCCGTGACAGGGAAGCCCTCGGGTACATAATCAGGCGCGGATGCGAGATAAAGGCGGATGTCGTCGAGCGGGACGAAAGAGAATCCAACCTGAGAAAGATACTCAATTTCGGACACACTATCGGACACGCCGTCGAGAACCTGTCCGATTACGGCATCTCGCACGGCGAAGCCATTTCCGTCGGTATGGTTGCGGAAGGCAGGCTCGCCGCGGAAATGGGTCTGTGGAGCGGGGACGAGCTCGCCAGGCTCGAGGCTCTCATCAAGCAGGCGGGACTGCCCTCAAAAGTCCCGGAAGCTATGGACGCAGGGAAGATCATTGACACGATGAAGCTCGACAAGAAATCCAGGGGCGGACGGATCGAAATGGCCCTGCCCGGCCGTATAGGCCGTATGGTGGAGATAGAAGGAAGCTACGGCATCAGGGTCGACGAGCCTCTAATAGCTCAGGTAATTTAACTCTCGCGCTTACTCTGTAACATCAGGGAAAAATTCAAAATGGATAACGACCGTTTGGTAAATCCGGCGCTGGACCTATCGCAGCATTACATACCGCTTGAGCTCGCGGAATTGTTCGGGAACGAAGGGGAGTGCGCGCTCGAGATAGGCTTCGGAGACGGCGACTTTCTCATAGAGACGGCGGTCGCCAGTCCCGACAGGAATTTCCTCGGCGTCGAAGTGAAAAAAAGAAGGTTCAATAAAGCCGTAAAGAAAGCCGTACGCGCCGGTACCGCGAACGTAAAATTTCTCCACATGGACGCAAACATAGCGATACAGGACCTTTTTCATCCCGGAGCGTTCTCTCTGGCGTATATAAACTTTCCCGATCCCTGGCCAAAGGACAGGCACGAGAAGCACAGGATCATTAACAGGAATTTTCTCAGCCGGCTTTCAGGAATAATCAAACCGGGCGGCCATCTGGATATCGCGAGCGATCACAAGGATTATATCGTTAACGCGCTCGGTGTGCTGGGCACGATGGACCAGTTTAAAAGCGCGTATCCCGAGCCCGGTTACGTGAACAGTATTCCCGGACGGCCTGTGACAAGATACGAAAGGGAATTCAGAGAGGAAGGAAGGGAAATTTACTACATAATGTTTACAAACTGCAAATGATTCAAGATAATAAGTATTTGTCCGTCTCGCTCCGCGCGAGAGACGCAGGAGAGAGCCAACTGCAAGAAGGAGGAACAATAGTATGAGAAAATATCTTTACGTAATAACGATCATCTACGCGGGTTTGCTTCTGGGGAGCTGCTCTGAAAACGGACCCGGCTATCTCTTCCAGCTGATATTTATCGTGGCTCCGCTGGCGGGCCTCGGATTCCTGCTGCTCAAGCGGACCGAGAGCACTAACGATTCGCTTTACATCCTCGAAGGACAGCTCAAGAGATTGTCCGCCAAACTGGATAATTTAGAGGAAAAAGTCGCAGAGCTTACCGATAAGGGCGGAACGAGCAAGGCGAAGAAGTGATAAAGTGCATTATCAGTTTTACATACCTAACACTCTGATATAACAGGTTATTTATTGGGAGCTTTGTCCAGCTTTAAGCTTTTGGAGCCCTGGAGAGCTTCCACCTGATACTCCATAGGCACCTGACCCAGATCGTTAGTCACGTGCAGCACTCCGTTCTCATCCGTCCACGTGAACAGTCCCGCCCTCACACCGGGTGAGGATAGATCACCCGCCGCGGAAGGACCGCTCACCTCGACCCCCTGGCCGTTATCCGGCTGACCGACGATTGCTTCAGGCCCGGCTTTCTTCTGCTCATCCTCAATCTCTTTCTGCTTGGCCTTTTCCCGTTCTTCTTTCCTCTGCTTAAGCGCCTCGTTTATCTCTATGTTGCCGCTCCGTTTTTCCGTCGTGCCCAGCGTTCCCGCGCCTTCCCTGTAATCCATGTCCTCATTCTTTTCCATTGTGGACAGATCATAAGGGTTCAAATCCTCCCTCGGCGTAACTATGTACTCGGGAAAGTCGGGCGGCGTCTCCGCCGTATCGGGCGCCGGGGCGGTTGATTGCGCAAGAGCCAGGCCGGTTCCCAGTAAAAGCAAGCCTAATATAAGAGGTAAGGTATCTAGAAACGGTCTCTCCATAGAAGATCCTCTGGAAGAAGTAATAAAAATAAAATATACACCCGATTAGACTCTTATTCAATAATAATATCTAATGTAATGCGTCTCTGTTGCGTAATACTTAAAGCAGATTCTAGACCTATATCGCCGCCGCACGCCCGTCCCGTTGAATAAAATCAGCCCCTGCTATACAGGTAAAACCAGTAAAATGCGGCCACGACCAGGGAATGGTCGATCTCTCCGCCGGAGACGAGGTCAGGCATATCGGCGACGGGCGCGGTGGAGGTTTCTATATATTCCGTGGAATCGAAGTCAGGCTCCTCTATCTTCACGCAGGAACGGGCAAGAAATGTATAGCACCTGTTGTTCTGTATGGCCGGATTAGGCACTACCTCCCCTATTTGAGTCCAGCTGTCGGACTTGTAGCCCGTTTCTTCCAGAAGCTCCCTCCTGGCGGCGTCTATCGGCTTCTCCCCTTCGTCCACCACCCCGCCCGGTATCTCTACCGTTTCAGAGCGTATTCCGTGCCTGTACTGTCTTATGAGCAGGACCTCGTCATGATCCGTCACAGCCACCACGTTCACCCAGTCGGGCGCCTCAATCACGAAAAATTCATGCTCCTTCCCAGTCAACGGCGATACGCTCGTGTCCTTCCTGGTTGCGAACACCCTGTTTGAGTCGAGCCTCTCGGAATTTACTACTTCCCATTTCTTTATCATTTCACGAATTCCTGCCGGTTATTGTATCTTGCTTCCGCATTATACGCTTTATCCGCGTATTTCGATCTTTTTCAGGTTCCGGCGCGTTTCCTGAGAGTACCAGATATCGACGAACTCCGAAACGGCCCTGCCCTCCTCCGCCTGCATCCGTTCATAAGCCGTTTTCCTGAGCAGCTTCTTCACGCTCCTGAAAGCGTCGGCGTTCAGGGAAGATAGGCCGCTCGCGAAATTTGTAGCCGCCTCTAGCACTTCCTCGGCGGGCCGTATCTCGTCAACGAGCCCGAGCGCCAGAGCCTCTTCGGCCGTATTCATTTTCCCCGAATACAAGAGCCTCTGCGCGTTCGCCGAGCCGACCGTATAGCGCAGCATCTCCACTATGCTCGTAAACACGGTCGATCCGAAAGTAAGCTCGTTGAGCGCTATCTTCGCCTTCCCTTGAGACATTACCCTCAGGTCGCAGGCGATCGCCAGTATACAGCCCCCTGCCACCGTATGCCCGTTCAGCGCCGCTGTTACCGGTTTCGGGTACATGAATACGTCCCTCACGAGCATCGAGAACTTCGAGACGAACTTATGGAATGAACCCTTTTCATAATCGATCAGCTCCGGTATGTCGAAGCCGAATGAGAAAAAGCTGCCCTCGCCTGTCAGCACCACCGCTTTCGTCTCTGTATCGCCGGACATGTCCCTGAACGCTCCCGAGAGCTCGTCAATGAGCCGCTCGTTCAGGGCGTTTACCTTGGGCCTGTTTATTCTTACCGTCGCTATACCGGAATCCGTGGATATATCTATAAATTCCATATGGCCTCCCAGCCGGCGATGAACGAAAAACAGATGGATTCTACCGTTCAAGCCGCGTAAAATTTCACTATACAAACCATATAATACAGTTAAACTAGAGATGTTTTAAATCTCGTATACAGAATTCGGGAGGTTCTGAAATGAGAAAGTCTTTTTTATTGTTGCTTTTGTTAGTGCCGTGCGTAGCGGTTTCACTTACGCTGGGAAATGCCGAGGAAAAAGGAGATGCGGCTAAGGGTAAAGAGGTTTTTCAGAATACATGCGCCTCCTGCCACGGTCCCGAGGGTAAAGGGGACGGAGTAGCTGCGGCTGCGCTCGACCCTAAGCCGAGAAATCTGACTGACGCGGCATACATGTCGACTAAAACCAACGAACACCTATACAAGGTAATCAGCGAAGGCGGAGCCTCGGTCGGTCTTTCACCCATGATGGCGGCCTGGGGCGGCGTGCTGTCCGAGCAGGACATATGGAACGTTATTGCGTATCTCAGGCAGGATATATGCAAATGTCAGTATGAAGAAAAATAGGCTTACAAGAGAGGGCGGTGATACGTCTCCGTCCTCTTTTGCTCAACTTGCGTGAAAGATAATTCCGGAAGAAAAATTAACCCATAATCGATAATTAGCATTAAAATTTATATTGCTTTTTTATATCACCCTGACAGAGGTGGCAAACATGAAAAAATTAATCAGTGACGGCTTGAGGGTTTATTTTGTCGCTATGATGTTAGCCGTCCCCGTCTTGTCCGGATGTGCCTGGCTCAACCCCGGCACCGAGGGAGACCAGGGCGAAGCAGTAGGCGCACCGACAGAGCCCGAAGGTGTAGACGATGCCTACGAAGAAGGTGCGGGTTATCCGGAAGAAGACGAGGATCAGTCTTTTTAAGAAATAATACGGCAAGATAATAAATAGTAGCTGGAGTTGTATCCCGGGTTTTTGAAGTATCATCACTGAATGTTAAAATCTAGTTAATTTCCCTGGAACAAACGGAGAGGTGACCGAGTGGCCGAAGGTGCACGCCTGGAAAGTGTGTAGGGGGTTCACGCTCCCTCGTGGGTTCAAATCCCACCCTCTCCGCCAGACATATCCCGGCCGATATGAGTATCGAATGCGATAAGGCAATATGTCCCGATTGGTCTTTTTACCTCTGGTATTTTATACTATAAGCCAATGTTAGCATTGCAGAATTAAGTTTATAAAATTACCAGTTAGTCAGGCCCGTACGGCAGGAGCTTGCGAACCCCGCCAGGCCCGGAAGGGAGCAACGGTAGCAAAACCTCCTGAGCGTTGCGGATCCCTGGCTAGCTGGTTTCTACGGTATATTATGTCCTACCTTGTACTAGCGAGAAAATGGCGGCCAAAGAATTTTGACGATATCATCAGCCAGGAATTCGTCACACAGAGCCTCAAAAACGCGGTCTCCACGGGGAAGACCGCCCACGCGTTCATATTTTCCGGACCGAGGGGCGTAGGCAAGACCTCCACGGCGAGAATTCTGGCCAAGGCGCTTAACTGCAGAAGCGGTCCTACCCCGGACCCCTGCTCTGAATGCTCGTTCTGCACCGAGATATCCGAAGGGAAATCGCTCGACGTGATGGAAATAGACGCCGCCTCTCACACCGGAGTAAGCGACGTAAGGGAAATCATAGAAAACATCAAATACCTCCCCACATCGGGGAAGTACAAGATCTACATCATCGACGAGGCCCACATGCTCTCGCAGTCCGCCTTCAACGCGCTGCTCAAAACCCTCGAAGAGCCCCCGCCCCATGTGCTGTTCATACTCGCGACCACCGAGGTTCACAAGATTCCCGTTACGATACTCTCACGCTGCCAGAAATACGACTTCAGAAAAGTACCCGTCGAAAAAATAAAAGAGACGCTTTCCTCGATAACGAAGGTCGAGAACATCGGCGTCGAGGACGAAACGCTGTACCTCGTGGCGCAGGAGGCCGACGGGAGCTTGAGAGATGCACTCAGCCTCATGGACCAGCTCATAGCCACCTTCGGAAACGATATCAAGCACGAAGAAGCCGTGCGTATACTGGGCATTTTAGACCGGGCTCTCCTCAAATCAATAATGGAGGGCATACTCAAGAGAGACCCCAAATCCTGCATCGACATCCTCACCCGCGCCGTTGACAAGGGTATAAGCCCCAAGCGCTTCGCAGAAGACCTGCTCCGCACCATACGGCACGCGCTCCTGATAAAAACGTGCGGCAGGGAAGCCGTAACCGAGCTTTCCGAAGAAGATAAGGCCGAGATTCAGAACTTAGCGTCAGGAGAGACGGTCGAAACGCTCGAGCTTCTGTTCAATCTCATGCTCGAAGGGGCCGAGTCCGTGCAGCGGTCGTTCTATCCCCAGATGGCGCTTGAGCTCACTCTTGTAAAACTCTCTACCTTGAACAGAACGCTTCCGATAGACGACATTATAAAGAAGCTCGACAGCCTGTCAGGCGCCGCGCCTTCGGGCTCCGGAACGGCGCCCCGCCGGCAGTCCTCGGGAGCCGGACGCCCGGACGCGGCGGCTAAATCTACTACAGCCGCTGAAGCGGAACCCCGGGCCAAAGAAGCCGAATCGAACGTAGCGAAGTCCGAGCCGAACGAAGCTAATAAATCGGAGTTCCTGAGGTTCGTTAAGAGTCGTAACGCGCTCATGGGCACGAGGCTCGACCAGGCGAAGGAAATCCACATAGACGACTCGGTTGTCAGGATCGTGTTCAACACGCCCCTTCACGCCGAATATTTCAGGAAAAGCGATAATTTAAATACGCTCAAGGGCCGTATCAGCGATTTTTTCGCGGGGGACCTGAAGCTCGTTATTGAGGAATCGGACTCCCCTGGCGAGAACGATCCCAAGGTCAGAATGGCAAAGAGAAACGAGAACAAGAAAAAGATACAAAACGATCCCGTCCTCAAGGAGGCAATCGAAGTCTTCGGCGGACGGGTCGTAAGCGTAAAACCCAAGCAGAAGGAGTAGATACATGAAATTTGGCGGTGGAAACATAAAGAACTTGATGAAGCAGGCCGGAAAGATGAAGGAGCAGATGGAAAAGCTTCAGGCCGAAGCCGGAGAGAAAACGGTTGAGGCTACTTCCGGTGGTGGAATGGTAACGGTCGTCGCAAAGGCCAAGGGGGAAATAGTATCAATCACTATCGAGCCCGAGATCATAAATGACGAGGACCTCGAGATGCTTCAGGACCTCATCATCGCGGCCGTGAACGAAGCCCTCACGAGAGGGCAGTCGTTAATGCAGGAGGAGGTTTCAAAGCTAGCGGGAGGTCTGGGCCTTCCGCCGGGTCTTCTCTAAGACATGCTTCACACCGGCATTCCCGAACCCATATCGAGACTCATACACGAGCTCTCCAGGCTTCCCGGAATAGGAGAGAAAAACGCCACGCGGCTTGCTTTTTACATATTCAGGTCGTCCGGGGAGTACGCCGAGAGCCTGGCGCGAGCGATTCTGGACACCAAGACCGGCGTCGTTCTGTGCGACGTCTGCTATAACTTCGCGGCCGCGAGTCCATGCGGGATTTGCAGGGACCAGGACCGCGAGGAGTCGTCAATCTGCGTCGTTGAGGAGCCCCTCGACCTGCTCGCGATAGAGAAGAGCGGCGAGCACAGGGGGAAGTACCATATTCTCCACGGTGTAATTTCCCCGATAGAAGGCATCGGCCCGGAGGATCTTAAGATCAGGGAGCTTACGGGGAGGCTCGAGGGCGGCTCCGTCAAGGAAGTAATCATTGCGACCAACCCGAGCGTCGAAGGAGAAGCGACAGCTCTATATCTGGCGAAACTCATCAAGCCTCTCGGTATTCAGGTGAGCAGGATAGCCCACGGCATACCTATGGGTGGAGATATAGAATATATCGACGAAATAACACTTAGTAAGGCAATCAGGGATAGAAAGTATATATGATTCTTCGAAATATATGTTTGCACGCAGCAGACATGGAATAAAAATGCATCCCTCCCCGTGTAATTTCGAGGAGGGATTTTGATGTCATTGTAAATTAAGCAACGGAGCTTTGACGACGTCGCCTCAGCACCAAAACGGCGCCTGCCAACATAAGACCCGACAGAGCTATCAAGCCCCACTCGCCCATTGTGGGTATGTTGCTCACTGTTAAAGCCGGTCTGAAAGCAATCGCATAAACCGTCTCCTCAATAGGCGTCCTGAAATCGACATTGCCTGTAGCGGGGTCTATAACAACGATATAAGGCGTCTCCAGTAATCTTTGAGAGTTTAATTCCGCAGACCGCCGCACTCCTTGGTCAACAAGATAGCCGTATATCATTTCGTCCGCGGGGTTCAGGTCCATGGAAGTGACAAACGGCGACTGACCTTCCTCGAAAGCCAGGTTAAGGTTGGTCGGAGCCGATCCATCCCCCGTTGACTGGTCGCGCATATGGATTGCAGCAATCCATGTATCGAAATATGTATCGGCGGAGTATAACCGACCATCGGCCGAAAACGCGAGGCCTCCCGGCATTATCTCAGCCTCGAAGATCCCGATCTGTGTAAATTCGCCTGTTCTTAGATCTATCGTCCCCAGTATACTGCCTCCCTCAGCCTCGGCATGACCGAATAATGTCCCGTCCGGCCTGAACGACAGGTCCGTAATATTCCTTGCTCCGAAAACTGGTCCGACGCCGGTGGGGCCGATCTCCGTGGCCTCTCCGGTCATCGTATTAATTTTGACAAGATACACATCGCCTGCTAACAGCTTCGTATCAGCCTCGTCAAGTACGGCATCCCTTTCGTAGCATGCTGCATACAACTCCCTTGTTGTGGGATGAAAATCCATACCCGTGCACCGAAACATCCCCGTCTCGCCAATCTTGATAGTTTGACCAGTCACCGGGTCGATTCTATATAAAACTGTTCCATTTATCACAGCGGCGATCCTGTTTGTATTGTCATCCGCCGCATTAGACTTTTCGACGGTCCCACCCTCAAAAACAATGCCGAACAACTCAGCTTCCTGGCCTGCTGAGAAACCGGTGGATATAACGATGAATAAAAACGTGTACATTAATACCTTTACTCTTGCCATCCTGCTCCTCCATTGTTAATTATTGAATTTAAATCTCATTTATATAACATATCTTACCTTCTTTGTTATGTGGTCATCTTTTTCTAAGTATAGTGCTGTTTTTCTAGTTCTGGTTGACATTTTTAATATGTTAATTCCCCGAGCGATTGTTTTGACAGCCGGCAGTGACTGTGCTAGCTTCTCTCGTATAGGATAAGATGTTTGTTCAGGAGGCTTGAATGAGATTTTTACACACTATGATCAGGGTTGGAGACCTCGAAAAATCTATAAAATTTTACACAGAAGTACTCGGCATGAAGCTGAACAGGAAGAAAGACTATCCGGAAGGTGAATTCACGCTCGCATTCCTCGGTTTCGAAGACGACCCGGAGTTTCTGGAGCTCACATATAACTGGGATAAGGACAGTTACGACCTCGGGAACGGCTACGGCCACATGGCTTACGGAGTGGACGACATTTACGCCACCTGCGAGAAGATCGAGCAAGCCGGAGGCAGGGTAGTACGCCCTCCCGGCCCTATGAAGCACGGCACTACGGTCATTGCCTTTATCGAAGACCCCGATTCATACAAGATAGAATTGATTGAACGGCCTGAATGAGTCAAAATTCACCGCATGGTATTTCTATGATACACGGTGATTTTTTATGACAGCGGATCTAAAGCTATAAAGTTTTGCACCAAGCTCTTCATAATCGTTGAATATTTCCTCAAATCCTTTCCTGTCTAGAGACCCTGTTTCTCGCAGCATTTCTAAGTGAGTTTTAGTTTCATCGCATGATGCAACAGCATAAGTGAGAAACCGTATAAATTCGTTCTTATACCTTTTTCTACCATATCCTTCGACAATATTTGATACAATTGACTTTGAAGATCGTCTGATTTGACTGCCTTCTTCGAACATTTCGAATTTCGGTAAATTTTCTATCGTGAGTTTATGTACTTTTGCCGCTAGTTTCTTCGCCAACAAATATACCTCAAGGTCGCGGTAAGATTGAGGAGTTTTCATATATCATCCTGTATCCTGTATCATGCATCATTTTTCCCTCTCTTCCTCCACTTCTTCTCGAGATACTTTTTGAGGTTTGCCTCTCTTCCTATCTCGGTAGGCTCGTAATAAATCTTGTCTTTTAACTGTTCGGGAAGAAAGTCCTGCTCGACGAAATGGTCCTCGAAGTCGTGGGAGTATTTGTAATCCTTTCCGTAGCCCATTTCCTTCATCAGCTTTGTCGGGGCGTTTCTGAGATGTATAGGTATCGCGATTCCCGGCCTGCTCCTGACTTCGGATAACGCGGCGCTGATCGCCTTGTAGGAAGCGTTACTCTTCTGGCAGCTGGAGAGATATGTCGCAGCCTGGGCAAGTATAAGACTCGCCTCCGGCATGCCGACGTAATCTACGGCTGTAAATGCAGATGTAGCAAGTGTAAGCGCGTACGGCTCGGCGTTCCCTATGTCCTCCGATGCAAGGACTATCAGCCTCCGCGCAATGAACTTCGGGTCTTCCCCTGCTTCTATCATGCGCGCCAGATAATACACCGCCGCGTCCGGGTCGCTGCCCCTCACGCTTTTTATGAACGCCGATATTGTGTTGTAATGCTCGTCCCCTCCCCTGTCGTATCTGTAGTGGTGCGTCTGGTACGCCTCCCGGACTATATCCCGGTTGATTATCCCCTGATCCTTCATGTCCGTAATATCCACGGCAACTTCGAGCGCATTCAGCATAACCCGCGCGTCCCCTCCGCTCTGTGCGACGAGCTCCTCTCTCGCCTCGGGCGTAAGTGAAGTCCCGGCGATCAGTTCGTCCCGTTCGAGCGCCCTGTCGAGGAGCGCTTCCAAGTCATCTGTGGTGAGCGCTTCGAGCACGTAGACGCTGCATCGGGAAAGAAGGGGCGAGATGACCTCGAAAGAGGGATTCTCCGTCGTCGCGCCGATCAGAACGAGCGTACCGTTCTCGACGCTCTTTAGTAAAGAGGCCTGCTGAGACTTATTGAACCTGTGTATCTCATCTATGAACAGTACGGTCCTCCTGCCGACGTCGAGAGATCTTTCCGCTTGCGTGATTATTTCCCGAAGCTCCTTTACACCGGAAGATATCGCGTTTATCTGAATAAAATCAGCGCTCAGCTTTGTCGCGAGCAGCCTGGCGAGCGTGGTCTTCCCGCTCCCCGGGGGACCCCAGAAAATCATCGACCGTATGTGCTTTCCCCGGAGCATCTTGCTGATGACGCCTTTTTCCCCGAGCAGGTGCCCCTGCCCCACGAATTCTTCGAAGCTCTCGGGACGCATCCTCTCCGCGAGCGGAGCTGCCGATTTGGGGGGCTTGAAAAGGGACGGCTCGCCCTCCAACCCCTGGAATTTCTTAGACATATGAAAAGATTAGAGGGATAGGGCTAAGAAATCAATAGCGGGAACGCAGGACAGAAGAGGAGGCAGAGGGCACTGATTCGGTAAAGGTTGGGTTTACAGTGCGGCCGGGAACCACATCCATACTCATGGAAAGTGGATTTCAGACTAATCCCCTCTCCCCACCGGGGGAGAGGGTTAGGGTGAGGGGGATGATTTGTTTAGCCATTCTGTTCGTAGAGCACACTACGTGTGTGATTTTTGCTTCTTTTTATCAAGAAAAAGAAGAAATCCTTTGCTTTTATATTCCCCTTATGAAAAAGGGAAACGTTTCCGAGAGCGTAAGCAACCGGGTCCGATGGTTGTATGCACTATTTTTCGCCATGCGTAACCGGATACAAATTAGGGTCAGGTTGAGATGGAAATTCAAGAATCAAACAAAATGAGATCGCTACGGTAATCTTTTACACCCGTTCGTCCTGAGCGCACACGAAGTGTGCAGTCGAAGGGCGAGTGAGTGCTGAAGTGAGTAGCACTACGCTGTAATCTCATCTTTATCTTGTATCGTGCATCTTGCATCATGCATGCTGTCGGGTGATTCTTGCTTCTTTTCATCATTGAAAAAACGATTCCGAGCAAGCAAGGAATCGGACGCCCTTGACCAATTCATAAAAGTTCATTAGCTTCGGGCACTGCATATGCTAAGGGGGATTTATACTTTCCTGTGCTAGTGCAGTAGAACGAAGCCACCCGCACCTTACTCTGATTCTAAAGCAAAACCCCCGTCAGGATTGCGCGGCGCCGACCTCTCCGCCCTTGAGAGCGAACGAGATCATTACAAGAGAAATGCCGTTGATTATGAAGTATATGCCCACCAGAAGCCCTATGACAAAAGCGCTGCTGGCAGGGAATTCACCCCAGATCATCACTGCCAGTATCACCGACGCTATGCCGCTTACGAGGAGCCATATCCAGTTCTGGGCGGGTTTTATCTGAAAGGCGTGGATTATTTTGAATATTCCTTCAACCAGAAGAAAAGCCGCCAGCAGTATTGTGAGGGTCAGTACACCCGCCATGGGGTTCTTCAGCAGCATTACGCCGACCACCAGATAGAGGATTCCGCTCAGGAGCACAAGAATAAGGCTCTTCCAGTTACCGGTGAAAAAGGAGCCGACTACCGATATTATTCCGCCTATTATTAACACGAATCCGAGGAACACGTCGATCGCGTACGTGGCCGCCATGGGCTCGCCTGCCATAATTAGTCCCATTATCACGTAAATTATTCCCAGGACCAGAAGCCAGCCCCAGCTCTTTTTAAGACCTTCGGGTATAGTCACTCCATTCATCTCTCATTCCTCCATTATCAATTTTTTCTGTTATAAAAACCGGAATATCTATATTGTTTCGTACTCAGTGCCGAGAACATCAAACCGGTTAAATTATACAGCAATTTCGTATCAATTATATACGCGCGTAAGTTTCGTCCCGCTTCCGTAAATTGGTCAGGCTTTCTTCGCTCCCTCGAGAATAGAACGCACCCAGTCCACGTCTTCATTTTCCGTCATAACCAGAAGCCTGTCGTCAGGCTCAAGCACCGTAGCCCCTTTCGGGATAATCGACCTGTCTCCGCGCTTTATGAGTATGATTGAAGTAGTCACGGGAAGCTTCAGATCCACGACCTGTCTCCCCACCGCCTGAGACCCTTGGGGAATATCGATTTCGATATTCGACATTTCCTCGTCGTAAGGAAATTCAAACTCCACCTTGCGCGCCTGCGGTTTTTGCCCTGGTGTGTCCACGCCTAGCCACCTCGCCACAATCGGTATGCTCGCGCCCTGCAGGAGTACCGACGTGATCACTATGAAGAAAACAAGATTGAACAGCAGGTGAGACTCCGGCACGCCCGCAAGGAGCGGGAAAGTAGCCAGCACGATGGGAACGGCCCCCCGGAGACCGACCCACGATATGAAAGTCTTCTCCTTGATAGTCGTCCGGCTCAACGCGAGAGATATGAAAACTCCGACGGGACGCGCAACTAATATGAGGAATAGCGAGACGACCACGCCCGCGAATATCACCGGCAGCAGCTGCGAGGGAAATACCAGAAGCCCCAGCATCAAAAACATCGTTATCTGAAGCAGCCATGCCGTACCGTCGTGGAATCGCGTGAGGCTATTCTTGTTGATAAAATCGCTCCCTCCCAGGAACAGCCCCGCTATGTACACGGCCAGGAAACCGCTTCCTCCGATGGTCGCCGTAAGGCCGTAGGTAAACAGAACCAGCGAGAGCGTCAATACGGGATAAAGTCCTTCTACGTCCAGCCTGAGCCTGTTGACGACGTAAAGCATCGCCCTGCCCATGCCGTATCCGAGCAAAATCCCGAGCGCCATCTGCCTCACGAGCAGGATTCCCATGCTCCACACAGGAGCATCCGGGTTCGTAATCAGGTGAATAAACCCTATCGTCAGTATTACGGCCATTGGGTCATTGCTGGCAGATTCGAATTCTAGCAGATCCTTCAGATTCCCTTTAAGCCCCGTCCCGCTCGTGCCGATTACGGAAAATACCGCGGCGGCGTCTGTAGACGACACGATGGCGCCCAGCAGAAGGCCGGTTAAGACCGAAAAGCCGAGTGCGTAATGGACGAACAGGCCGACAAGTACGGCCGTTAGTAAAACCCCGATTGTCGAGAGTGAAATACCGCTCCAGATTACGGGTCTTACGTCTTTCCAGCTCGAGTGCAGGCCGCCCGAGAATATAATGAATGCCAGCGCGAGCGTACCCAGCAGCTGCGCCGACCACGGGTCGTCGTAATATATACCCCCCGGCCCTTCCGAGCCAGCCAGCATGCCGACGATCAGAAACAGCAGCAAAGCCGGCACCTGAAGCTTCGACGCCGCCTTGCTCGCGAAAATGCTTATCAGCACTAAAACCGATACGCCCAGAAGTATGTATTCAATAGGATAGTTCAAATCTCGGCCCCGCCCGGAAACTTTAAATTCATAATTTCGGTAACTCAATTAAAGTGAGATAAGCCATTACAAAATTTACCTGAATCATATATACCGGAAACCGAATCCGCAAGACCTTTAATACGGCGAACGAGATTCATGATAATATCCATGTTTAAGATAGAGAATTGATGATAGAATTGAATGATATATAAAAAAAGAAGGAGAATCTTCCTATCCATGACTAAACAGATCAAGACCTTTTTCTATTTATCGGCATTAACAGCGTTGCTGTTTATACCGATAAGCTACGATAATTTTGCGAACGCGGATCAGCAGAACACCGTCTTCACCCCTGTGGTGGTTACGGTCTTAAACGCGCCTGACCCGGTCAAGGGCTCGGACGGAATGTACCATCTCGTCTACGAGCTTGAGGCGTTAAACGCCACCGGGCTCGCATGGACCATAGACTCCGTACAGGTATTGGGTGACGGTAAATCCATAGCCGTCATTAACGGCGAGGAGCTCGACAACCGCATAGAGCTCATAAAGGACCGCTCTCCCTCGACGACTATACAGCCCGGAGAATCGGCAGTGATATTCGTGCACGTACCTCTCGATGAAGGCAACGTTCCCGTTAATTTATCTCACAGGGTTACCTTGTCAGTCCCGAACGGCATCCCGGAAGGTTTCAAGAATTTCGCCGGCATCCCCGTCGAGTCCGAAGTCTACACCTATATGACCGGCATCACTCCCGTAGGCTCTTCGGACGCTATAGTGATTTCTCCGCCCCTTGAGGGAAATGACTGGATCGCCGCCGACGGGTGCTGCGACTCGACGAGGCACATCCGCGCCATGATGCCGATAAACGACAGGCTTCACGTGGCCCAGCGCTTCGCAATCGACTGGGAGACGATAAATAAAGAAAAGCGTATCTTCGCAGGCGACTCGAAAGACGTGAACAGCTATTTCGCATACGGCAAGAATGTCCTCGCCGTAGCCGACGCGAAGGTCGTGGCGGCAGTGGATAAATACAATGACCAGGTTCCGGGAGGCCTGCCCGGAGGGATGACTCTCGAGGAAGCCGACGGCAATCACATAGTGCTGGACCTGGGCGGAGGCAAATACGCCCTGTATGCGCACCTGAAGCCGGGCAGCGTAAAGGTCAGTGAAGGCGACACGGTCAAGCGCGGACAGGTGATGGCGCAGGTCGGAAATACGGGGAACACAACAGCGCCGCATCTCCACTTTCACGTAATGGACGGTCCCTCGACTCTGGGCTCGAACGGGCTTCCGTACGTAATAGACTCGTTCGAGGTCACCGGCAGAGTACCCTCGACCGAGGCTTTCGACAAAGCGGAGGCGGAAGGAACTCCCCTCGAAATAATCGTAGTCGATCAGGTCGGAACGCATGAGGACGAGCTTCCTCTCGATCAGCGCGTCGTCAACTTCCCCGC
>Ga0307426_1000846_pt1 | contig 20826 bp, 17 predicted proteins | sample SalMarWE160340MG_FD_202165 | JGI IMG/M metagenome (GOLD analysis project Ga0307426, IMG submission 202165) | Salt marsh sediment microbial communities from the Plum Island Ecosystem LTER, Massachusetts, United States - WE1603-40 | ecosystem: Environmental > Aquatic > Marine > Intertidal zone >...
TCACACCGTTCTGGATGATGCCGCGCACCAGGCCGATGATGATCACCGCACCGGCGGCCTTGGCCAGGGGCACGTGAGAGGCGATCCTGTCCACCGCCTGCTGCCGTACCTCGGGATCCGGATCGGTAAAGGACAGATGCTCCTCCCCCCAGGCCTGCCCGGTCCCAATCGCCGGGATCTCCAAGCCGTGCTTCGCCACCGTTGCGATCAGGCTGTCGTGGTCGACCAGGCTCGGATCCCGGACCGCCGGTTCCACCCCGTCATATCCGTAGGAGGCGATTTTGGCCGTGTTCTGCTCGAAATCTCCCTTGTAGGCAACGGCCTGGAATTTGGCCGCGTGAGTCGATAGCACTATGGAAAGTTTCATGCTGTCCTCAGCCTGGCGCCTCAGCCCTTGTGGAAGGGTCCGATGTGGGGAAGCTCGTATACCGACTTCCAGCCCTTGCTGAAGGGCTCTTTCAGAAACGGTTCTAACTCGGCGGGGGTACGCAGAGTTACTTTATCTACCGGGGGAACCTTGCCGGCCGGGAAGGCTTCCAGGATTTCGTCGTGTAACAGGGTGAGGTAGCGCAGGATGGCGGCGATCGGGCGCTTACCTTTGCGGGCCGTTGCCTTGGAAGGCGCCCCGACAACCCCCTCCGGGGTGGCAAACCGTTCGATCGCGAAATGCCCCTCTCCCTCGGACCAGCGATGGGGTCGGCGGTACGGATCCACTGCCTTGTCGAAGTGCCCATCCGGCAGGAAGCTCTGGCCTTCGGCGTCTTGGACCTCCGACATATCGATCATCTCCTTGAACATCAGCAACCCCACGGCGGTTTCGCTCTCGTCGGCATGTACGAAGTCGGTTTCCAGGCTGTCCGCACGACCCGCAGGTATGAAAAACTCCCGTACCGCCCTATGCCAGTCCAGAACCTGAAAGATTCCGGGCAACTGGAAGCGTTTCATGAACTCCTGGATGGCTGAAACGAGCATCCACAAATGCCCGTGGTTGTTGAGCAGGATGATCTTGCGGTAGCCGTCGTTCCAGAGACCGAGCAGGGTGTAGATCACCATCTCCTCTACGACCTCTTTGGGAATAATGACCGTCCCGGGCATGCCCATGTGGTGATACGGATGTCCACCGTAGTTGAGCGGGGTAAAGGCCAGGTTGCACTCCCTACCCTGCTTCGCGGTGTAGCGGCGAACCCCTTCGAGAATCTGGGTCACCATGAAGGTGTCCAACCCCGAGTTCGCGTGCAGTCCGTGATTCTCCGTGCAGCCGATGGGGACAAACAGTATATCGTTTTTCCGTCGTTTCTCTATGCACTTGGCCCGGGGGGTGTTCTGGATGTAGCAACCGGCCTTGCCCAGTTCCGAGGGAGAAGGGATCTCATAGTCGGCAAGAATTCTATCGATCTCTTGTTCCGAAGCCTCCCAGATCTCTCTCTTCAGTCTGCCCACCGACGTGTCTTCGAAGAAAATCAGGGGGTTGTCTGTCGTGTACCATTTTTTGCCCATAAATTTTTCTCCAATCTCCAATAGATAACTAAATATAATTTAATCCAAATTATCAGATGAATTAATTTTTATCAATATTTTAAAGCGGAAAACTTAACCTTCTATTGATTTTAAACCGGTTTTCGATCAATATTTTCCCGAATAGCGTGAACGGAACAGGAGTGGCCTCAATGGAGTTGGGCAGTGCGATTCGAACGATACGCAAGAAAAAGCATCTTACCCTCAAGGATGTGGCTCACATGACGAATCTGACCGAAAGCCTTCTCTCTCAGATCGAAAACAACAAAGCCCAACCATCTATCACATCCCTCATGGCGATTTCCAAAGCACTGAATACACCGATAGCCTATTTTTTCGGGGAGGAAGACAGCCATGTCAAGTCCCCGGTGCTTCGCTCCAGTGAACGACCGGTGGTACACACGAAGAGCGGCATCACCTACTTCCTGCTCTCGCAGAATGTCGAAGAGGTGCAGATCGAGATGCTTTACGTGGAGTACGAGAAGGGCGCCAGCACCGAGGTGATGCACACCCACAACGGCTACGAGTGCGGGATCGTTCTGGAGGGCAAGTTGGAGGTTCGCCTGAATGAGGACCTTTTTATTCTCAACAGGGGGGACAGCATCACCATCCCCTCATCCCAACCCCACGACGTTATAAATCTCTACGACGGCACAACCAGGACGATCTGGGTCAACAATCCGCCGACATTCTAAGCTTGCTCACCCGGGCCGTTTCTGTGCCTTCTCATACCCATGTTGAGAGCGTCTCACCGCAGGGAAAAGCAGCTCGAGAGGGGTCAGAATTCGAGCATCACTTTCAGCACTTCTTCCTTGTTGTGGATTGCTACATCGAAGGCTTTGTGCAGATCTGAGAAGGGGAAGTGATGGGTGTTCAGAGCGGCAAAATCGAACTTGTCCCTGATCGCGCTCATGAAGCGAATGGTGCGCTGACCGAAATTCTTTGTACCCCCGGAACCGGTGATGCTCAGGGTCTTCCATATGGCCTTTCCGATCTCGACGGGAACCTTGCGGCCGATCGAGTGTCCGATCAGTCGAATCCGGGCGCTATGGCCGGCAACGTCGAACAGGGAGGCGATCGCCCTGTCGTTTCCCGAAGCCTCTACGCAAACACTTGCACCTTCGCCTCCGGTAAGGTCCATGATGCGCTCTGTCAGCTTGCCGTCTGAGGGATCGACAGTTGTATCGGCACCGTAGATCAGCGCCCGTTTCCTCCGGCTTTCGATCGGGTCCGCCATGATGACCCGGGCTCCCGAGGTCTTGGCCACCATCGTGGCCGATAGCCCTACCGGGCCGGCTCCAAACACCAACGCCGTGTCACCTGCATCGATGAAACCACCGTTCCCCCAAATCCCGAAATAGCCGATGGAGAAGGTCTCCACCCAGGCTGCATCTTCATAACTCCAGTCATCAGGAACGGCGTGGACGTACTGTTCCTCCACGACCATGTATTCACCCATCCCGCCGGGAGAATCCGGACGAAAGCCGATCTCCCTCATGTTCAGACAGGCCGAGGGCATCCGTCCATCCTTGCAGTTCCTGCACACACCGCAGGCCATCACACAATCCCCCGTGACTTTGTTGCCCACCGTGAGCTCCCCCTTCACCGCCGAACCAAGCTCTACGATCTGCCCGCCCCATTCGTGACCGGGTGTGTATGGACCGATGTCGTAGCGTCCTTCGGCGGAGTTGCCTTCAAAGCACTCCCCATCGGAGCCGCAAATTCCGCAGGCAACGGTTTTGATGAGCACCTGGTCCGGGTTAAGCCTGGGAACCTCCACCTCTTCCACGCGAAGATCATGGGGTCCGTGCAGGAACGCTACTTTTGCTTTCACCTTGCCACATACCTCTCATCTAAATATTAATGTAGATTAATATAATTCACTATATATAGTCAACGCAGCTTAATTGCATGCCCAAAATGAGATGCCCTATTATTAAAGTTGGACCAGCAAAAAGTTGGAATAATACACGCCAGAGAAGAAAACGGTATAAGCAGCTGGTACTACAAAAACGCATCCCCCAGCGGCAGGATTCGATGCAGTCTGCGCAGGATCCCCAGAACCCGCCCCTCTACCTCCCGCAGGTCCTGGGCGCTGGGGCGGTCGGTGATGATGCCGAAGCGCCCCTTGGTGTTGTAGGCTGGCTCGGCTTCCGGGAATACGCCGGGCACGGCGATGTCCTCCACCACCCGGATGCCCTCGTGCTCGAAGAACTGGCCGATGTACTTCAGCATAGGCACCGCTTCGTTGTAGCCGGTGTGCCCCCCGCCGTAGGTGCAGTAGGGCATGGCCGCTATTCCAGGTTTTTCAGGAGCCGAAGCCACAATTTCCACTCCCCGTTTCCTGTGCTTCTCGAGAAAGGCGATCACCGGCTTGGGCGGCAGGTTGTGATACACCGGGGCGCCCAGGAAGACCAGGTTGTAGTCCAGGTACTCCACCTCCAGATCCTTGGTCATGCGATAGATCGAATCCTCGATCCCGGCTTTCATCAAGGTGTCGTGGATCCTTCGGGCAACCTTCTCGGTGTTCCCGTTCTTGCTCCAGTACAGGGTCAAGGATTTCTTTTCAACCATTGGGCCGCTCCCGAATATCACTCCCGCTCACCGAGGAGGATCTTCAGCTGCTTGATGTCCGAGACCAGGGTACCTCGCTCGAGGTTCTGAAAGCGCTTGGGAAGCATCTCCCGGCTGGTGCACTCCAGGACGGCCACCAGATTCTGGAGCTCGATCTCGTGGGGGTAGCTGGGCGGGTTGAAATCCCGGATCGTCTCCTCCAGATCGTCGGCAGTGATGATCACGTGGTTGTTCATTGCCGCCAGCAGCTTGCTCCGTATCAGGATCGACTCCAAGTCCGCCCCGGAGAAGTCGAACTTGTACTTGCGGAACAGGTCGCTGATGTTGACCTTCTGAACCTTGAGCTTGAGCTTGCGGATCAGAGTCTGGAACAGGGCCTCCTTCTCCTCGAGTGTCTCCGGGTAGAACAGCGCCAGGTGCTCCTCCGCCCTGCCCTGGCGTTTGAGGTCGATGGGCAGCAGGTCCGGACGGCAGGTGATGAGGAACCAGATGATCTTTCCCCGGTACTCGGTGTTTCCCATGAAGGAGGCGATCTGGGCGAAGATGCGGTTCGAGGTGCCGGAGTCCCCCTCCTGGTTGCGGTCGCCCAGAAAGGCGTCCGCCTCGTCGATCATCACCCCCACCGGGGCCATGGCGGTCAGGATGTTGAGCACCTTCTCCAGATTCGACTCGGTCACCCCCTGCCACTTGGAGCGGAAGTTGCGGAACTTGACGATGGGGATGCCGATCTCCCCGGCAAAGGCTGTTACCATGAAGCTCTTGCCCGTACCCACCGGACCGGCCACCAGATAGCCCATGGGCAGGATGTCCAGGCGCCCCATCTTGATGGCCTTGGCCGCACTTTTGAAGCGCTTTTTCACGTAGTCGTGCCCGGAGACCATGGTCAGGTCGAACTCCGCCTCGATGAACTCCAGCAGGCCGCTGGCCTCCGTCTCGATCATCTCCTTCTTCTTCCTGCGCAGGTACTCCAGGGTAATCTGCTTGTCCTCCTGGTAGCTCTCCGCGGCCAGCTGGTAGATATTGACCAGGTTTAGGCCGCTGCAGATCTGGGCCACCTTCTTCGGATCCAGGCGCCTTTCCAACAGGAGCTTCTCCTGCTGTTCCAGGAAGATCAGGAAGCGCTCCCGCACCGTCTCATCAGGAAGAGGGATGTTTACCTTGATCGTGCTGGGGGAACGGACCAGCTTGGCGTTCAGATCCGCCAGGTTTTCGGTGAGCAGGAGGATGGAGATGTCCCCCTCCGTGAAGATCGGATCGTTGGCCCAGCGGTTCAACGTTACCAGGCAGTAGCGATCCTCGTCGGTGTAGCGGGAGATGTCCGTGTTGGGCACGATGGTCTCCGAGTAGTCGATGATCAGCACGATCCGCCGCTTGTTGGAGATGTTCTGGTAGAAATAACGCTCCAGGCAGGGGAATGCGTCCATCGGATCCCGGGACAGGGCCCGTTCCCGGGTGTCGCCGTTGGCTCCGCTCAAGGTGGCCAGGAAGTCCCGGCGCATCTCCGGTGTGCAGAAGTTCACCCCGGAGGAACGGTCGTAGAACACAATGATGTCCCGGTTTCCGAACAGCACCTCGCCGATGTAGTCCTGGATGCGCACGAAGTTGAACTCGTTGTCCTTCATCTTGTGGGGCAGGAAATCCCGGATGTTGCCATGGACTATGTACAGATTGGCGGTCTTGGAGCAGTACTTGTAGGCCAGCTCCTGCGCCCAGTTCGGCAGGATGCGGATAAAAGGCAGGCTTTTTAGGATAAGCTGTTCGGCCATATCCCCTCCCAGTGTATGACCCTCCAAGTATAGGTCACCGCAGCCTCGGGCGTCAAGGTCAATCGCTGATCAGATCATCTTCTTCTTCTTGGCTTCGGCGAACAGCAGGCTGTTCCAGTAGTTGTTGCTCAGGTACTGCCAGCGTTCGCTGGAGTCGTCGATCCTGCTGGCTCGCTGCTGCAGCAGCTTCAGTGATTTGCTCAACACGGTGAGGCTGTCGTCCAGCTCGGTGCTGCGGACATCGGGAAGCGTGCATGCGTAAAAGTAGGTGTAGAGACTCTGATAGGGATCCGAGGGGGGAATCCGGCCTCCCCGTGTGATCATCTGCAGCTGCTCGATCCCTCGCTCACTGCTGCCCTCCAGCCCCCACAGATAGGCTTGAAAGGACTGAAGGATTCGCCGTACCAGGGCATTTTCTCTCAGCAATTGGAAACAGCGTCCCTCCACATCCCTGAAACCGTCTGCCCAGCGCACACGCTCGCCGGGGAATACCTCCTGGGCTGAACCCTGCTCAAAAGTGATAGCCCGGTCGCAGTGCTCCAGAGCCCTGCCGTGGTTGTGCATGAAGAAAGAACACTCGGAGAGGAAAAACGATTTTTCCCAGTGGTCCTCCACCTCCCCCAGGATCCCCTCCGCGGTGTCCAGCTTTCCGCCGTAGGCAAAGCTGCGGGCCAACCACCTCAGCAGGACATCCCGAGCCGGCGGCTGTTCATACAGGGTCTCCAGAGCCAGGGCCTGCTGAAAGCCCAGCTGGGCCCGGTCGTAGAACCCGAGCTCAAATGAGATGCGGGCGGCCAGGAACTGCAGGAACAGCTCCCATTCCCGTCGTTTGAGGGTTCGACTGATCCTCAAGGAGGTCTGCGTCTCCACCTCGGCCCGGGAGAGGTTGCCCTGTACGAACAGGGCAACTGCTCGCAGACCGTGGGATACGATATTGTCCAGACCGGCTCTGTCTCTTCCCGCGGTATCGGACATGGCTAGGTACTCCAAAGCCTCGTCGAACTTCCCCTCGGCCAGGAGCACCGAGGCCAGGCCTATCGTCACCTCTCGCTCCCCATCGGCATGCCCGGCATTCTGAAACTGGATCATCCCCTTCTTCACCCACTGAAGGGCCATGCTGGTCTCTCCCCTCACCAGGAGATAGCGACTCATCTGCAGAAAAAGCGCTCCCTTGGCCGGGCTAACTTCGAAATCGTCGCCGAACTCCATACATTTCAGATAGGTGCCTTCCGCCTGCTTGAGATTGCCCTGGAGCAGGAGATAACGCAGCCGGGAGGCGGCAAGCAGACGATCCAGATTTTTCTTTACCTCCGCGCCGCCAAAGCGAAAATGCTTGGGATCCAAGAAGATCCGGATACCGTTGAAATCCAGCTCGTCCAGTTTCTGTTTGAGGAGCTGGAACAACACCTCGAAGCCCTCGGGCACCCGGCGCGCCTTGGAGAGAAGAAAAAACAGCAGAACCAGATGGGGATATCTTCCTGCCCGCCAGCGCTCCAGCAGATGATCGATGAAGGCAGATTCCAGACCCGGCTCCTTCTCCAACACGGTTCGCCGCAGCCTCTTGCGGAAGGAGGGAAACAGCGCGACCGCGTGATTTTCGATGAAGATCAGCCCTTGGGCCTCCAAATCCCGCAGCAGGTTCAAGGCATCTTCCCGGGCCATTCCCTGATCGTGCAGAAAGTCGATCAGCCCCCACAGATCGAGAAGCCCCGCCTGGAGGTAGACGATGAACAACAGACGCTTCAGGGCAAAGGACAGGGAGGAGATCAACTGCCAGGTGAGGGACAGGCTTCGGGCCGGCAGCACCTTCTCCAGGGGTTTCCCCTCCTGCCAGTGATAGACATCCTTCTCCTTCCTCAGGAACCCCTGACGCTCCAAAAATCGCAGACAGTGATAGAAACCAACCATCTTGCCCCGCACGTATTTGCGCAGGCTGAACAGGACATCTTCGGGAAGTTTGCAGCCTGTGTACATCCTGTGAACAATTCTGGCCATCTCCTTTCTGCTCAGGGGGCGCATGGCTACGATCTTCATAGCCCGTCCCCCCAGGTCAATGGGAAGCTTTGGCGTTTTCGAGGTAAACACCGGGATAAAAGACTGGATCTGGAAGAAGTCTTTCAGCAGCTCGGTAAGCATCTCCAGGCTCTGGGAATGATAGGTATCGATGTCTTCACAGAACAATACGGCGGGGAGAAAGTTCTCCTCCAGCATGCGGAAATAAGCGGTGAGGTAGAGGTGAAAGGCCAGATAGAAGTCTCGGTACAGACGATCCGGACACACCGAGCCGATGGAGTTACCAGCCGCACCCTCCTCACTCTGCTCGGCTTTGCCCCTGCCCCGCAGAGAAGTCGGAACCCCCTTCGGCCACCTGTAGAAAACGCCCTGGCCGTCGCGTGCCGCAGGCTTCATCGACCAGAGCAGACTGTTCAGATCCTCCCAGACCTTCTGCTCCCAGGTTGTCAAATACTGAGCGGCCGCCTTGAGGAAAAAGGGATCAATACTGTTGAGAAACGGGTGAAAGGTCGAACGGCGCTTGAAGAGCGTATGCAGGCGCGGCGCACGAGGAACCGCCGAATCCTGAAACAACAGCTCCTGCACCGCATCCAGCAACAAACGCAGATCCGTGTTTACCGGCCCATGGATAACGATACCGCGATTCTGGGTTCTTGCCTTGTACTGGGTATTGATCTTCCGCACCACCTCCCGGGCTATTCCGGTTCGTTTCCAGGACTCCTGTCGTCGGCGCGAAGCGGGCGCCGTGCCGAGATCCCTCCTGGTAATTTTGCAAATCCCATCGATCCTCTCCGTGTGCACGAGATCGGTGAAGGAGGAGAGGCAGTCCGCTTCGATCAGTATCTGCTGGTCCTCCTGGATGGGAAGAAGGGTTTTTAGCATTATCTTGAGAGTATTTTCCGGGTTGGTCTCAGCCCCCCGGGCAATCAGGAGATTGAATCCGAACAGCTCTTTCTCACGGGATTGGAGAACCTCGGAAATACGAAAAACGAACTTCAGGGTGCGGCGCGGATCCAGGCCGAACTCCTGACCGAAGCGGTACAGCAACGCACCCTCCCGTTCGGCCACTTTCTTGTAGCCGTACAGGGATTCCAGGGCGGAAAGCTCGGCCTGGATTGCAGCGGTAAGTTCTTGGTCAACCGTCCGGATTTGTATATAATAATCGATGGAAACCAACAAAAACAGCATTGACGGTATTTAACACCACATCGAGGGTTTTTTCAAAGGGCAAAAGTCAGCGGATGGACAACTATTTCGACTTCCAGAGCAAGCAGAGCGAACAGGTAACGTTGAACATCCATCCCGAAGCCGATTTCCGCGAAGTCCTGCAAACCTTGGAATCGATTAGCTTTCCCGACTTCGTTACCAACGCGGAAAATATCAAGTACGCCGTGCTGGAGCTGATCAGTAATTCCCTGCGGGCTCACCGGGAGAAAAGAGTGGACAGGCAGGTGATCGCCGTGTTCCGCGCGGAGGACAGCAAAGTCGATATCGAAGTGAAGGATTTTGGCGGCGGCTTCGATCCGAAACACCTTCCCTATCCGCTGGAGGCGCCGGCGGAGACGATAGATCAGACCTCGGATGCCTTCGAGGAGTACCAGGAGAAACACAATTACCTTCGCTTCGGCATGGGGCTGCTGGTCACGAAAAAAACCTTTCCTTTTTTCCAGGTGACATTCTTCGATAAAGAGGAACAACCGGCACAGTGGGGTGAGAGCGGAGTGATCGGCACGATAGTCCGGGTTTCAACGAACGGGTAGCATGATGGGAGAGGATCAACGCAAGAATCCGAGGAACAAGACCTACGCCAAGGTGATTCTTGCAGACAGCGGCACCCTGGGTTACCTCAGAGATCTCAGCAGGGAGGGTTGTCAAATCGCCTTCATCGGCGATCCCTCGGTTGAGAACGGGACGGTCGTGAGCGTAGACGTGCTTCCCGCCGAAGAGATGAACATCCCCCGCTTTTCGATGGAAGTGCAGATCATGTGGACTCGAAACGATCCCGTGTACTACCTTGCCGGTGGTCTGATCACCTCAACGCCAAACCAGGAAGGGCTGGAACAGCTGTTTGAGTACTACGCCTGAGGGATGCCCTCACCAATGATCGAAGGCGGCGATACGCTTCAAGGTTTTTCGGGGAGTCGCTTCCGGGAGCTTTTCCGGATATCCGAGTAGGATGAGAAGCACGACCCGCATGGAGTAAGGGACGGTAATCAGATCCCGGACCATCTGTTCATCGTAAGTACTCAGCACACAGGTACCCAGCCCCTCAGCCACGGCTTGAAGCACCATGAAGGCGGCGGCAAAGGCCAGGTCGATGGGGTAGGATAGCTGGCCGTTCGGCATGATGTACTCTACATTTGTGGTGCACAACGCTATGATCGCCGGCGCCTGACCCACCTTCTCATCCCCGAAGGCCGCTTCCTTCACTTTCTCCCGCAGTTGCTCTTTCTGCAGTACGATGAAACGCCACTCCTGGCGGTTCTTTGCTGACGGGGCCAACCGGCCCGCTTCCAGCACGCGTTCGAGCTTGTCTTTTTCAATCGGCTTGGATTTGAACTCTTTGATACTTCTGCGATTGAGGATCTCTTCCAACAGTGCCATGATGACTCTTCCATGATAAAAGATCACTATCCGTATTGCAATGCTTTTTTCCCCCGGATATGCTAGATTTTAGTTATGCCCAGACTCCTCGCCTGTCTTCTCCTGTTTGCCGGCTCCACAGCGCTATTCGGCCAATCCGGTCTCCCGCCGGACAGCCGGGCGGTATTGGACAACTACAATGCCATCCGCTCTATGTATCCGCGTCTGGAAGGCTCGGATGGTGAGAGGCGGTTGTTGGACTTCATCGAGCAGCGACTCGAGGTCTTGAGGATTCCCTACTCCCGGCTGGACTTCAGCGAATCCGACAAGAACCACTCCTTTTCATCCTGCCTGGTTGCCGATGTTCGCGGGCAGCGGGAAGACACCCTGATCCTGGCGGTCCCGATCAATCATCCACCCGAGACTCGAGGCGAGTTCGATGGTTCGATAAACGCGGCCCTGGCCCTGGGAATTATCGAGCATATCAGTCGAAAAACACCGCCCATATCCGTGAAGATCCTGTTTCTCGGAGCGGAATACGGGGAGACGGCTGATTACCCCATGGGAAGCCGCCTGTTCCTGCGGGATTTCTTTCCGGACTACCGGGTTATGTGTCTGTACCTCAATTTCAAGCGCATCCCTTCACGGCTGCACCTCCGCGGGGGAGCGCGGGGAATCGAAGCACCCTACTGGCTTTTGGACCGGGCGACCGACGCACTGGAGGATACCGACCTCTACTTCCTGATCAGGGGAAACGAGAACCAGATATTCCGCATCGGGCTGACCTCGGAACGGACGATCATCGAACCCTTTCTCAACGCGGATTACCCGGCGGTGAGCTTCGAGGGCGAGTATGACAGCCTGGATCCGCTGCAGCAGGAGAACTGGGTCTTTTCCTTCAATCTCTTCATGACCGAGTTCCTGAGGGCCTTTTCCGGCGGGATCCCCGAGACCTGGGACCGGCACTATCTCTTTTTTCAGGCGCGGGGATTCTACTTCAGCGTTCCGGAAAAGGTGTATCTGATCATCCTCCTGGTCGTGCTGGGGGGTATCCTGACATACGGTCTCGTGTTCACCCGCCGACTCCGTAAGTATCTGCGAATCATGGCCCATAATATCTGGGCGCTGCCCGTTTTCTTGCTGTTCGTCTTTGCCCTGCTGTTTCTCTCCACCTGGCTGATCGAGGGGATTCTCCGTGCCCGAAACATGATTCGTCTCTGGGAACAACTCCCCCTCTTGTTTCTGGTTTTCAAGCTGGCCGTTCCCCTGGCCATCCTCTTCATCCTGCTGAACGTGGTCAAAAAGCTGCCCATACCGCGGAGGGGCAGTTTCTACTCCGCCGGGGCTCTGTTGTTCCTGCTTCTCGATATCGTGGTGTTGGCGGTGATTAACATCTCCTTCACCTACTACTTCCTCTGGGCCTTCACCTTCGCTCTGCTGTTCTCCGCCGTCGCCTACAGGCCGCTCAAGGTTGTCCTGTTTCTGGCCGCGCCCTACTGGATCGTGAAAACCGTCGTCGAGTTGTTTGCCCTTCCACGCTTGGAGTTCTGCCGGATTCTCCTGCTGTCCAAAGTTGGCGGGAATCTCCTGCTCACGGTCATCCTGATTCCCTTCATCCTCATGTTCATTCGTTTAAAGTTCATCTTTCCGCCCGCCCGGATCACATCGGACAAGCTCCGCTCAAGGCTGACCGCAGGGCTGTTCGCCCTGATCCTGGTCGGGCTGCTCACGACCTTCTTCGTGTACTCCCCCTACGGGGAGCTGCGGCCCCAGCCGATCAGCGCCGTCTATGTAATCGATGAAGTCCGGGATGAACAGTACCTGGAGCTCTCCAGCCCGGCGCCCCTTCGAAACATGAGATCCCTGAACGGGGACACCACCATCTCCATCGACACCCGATCTCGACTCTATCGACTGCCCCTGGTCAATCCGGGCGAGTATCTGGAAACCCGGATCAGCAGCGTCGGATTCCTGGACCGCAAAAACGTTTCCCTGAGCCTGGATCCCCGGTCGGAACCGTACCGTGTAAGCCTGAGTGTTTTTTCGGATGCGGAGTTCGTACTGTTCGACGCCAACTTCCCATACACCCGAACGCAGGGCGGCAAGGAGTACACGATTCTCATCGGAGTGAATCCCCCCCTGCCACTTAACGTGGAACTGACGGTTCCACGGAACAGAACCTTTACGGTGGAAGTTACCCTGGAATACCTGCAACCCCCTGAAGGGTACGCGCTGGAGGGCGACTTTGTTTCTATCAGCAACCGGCTGAGGTTCCGAAAAAACCTCGAGCTCAAGACCTGAGTCGAGCACCATGGGCGTTATCTTCCATGTCGACCTGGATGCTTTCTACGCTTCGGTAGAGCAGCTCGACAATCCCGAACTGCAGGGCAAAGCGGTGATCGTCGGAGCCCTTCCCGGACATCGGGGCGTGGTGTCCTCCTGTTCCTACGAGGCAAGGAGGTCCGGCGTCCGCTCTGCCATGCCGATCTCTCAAGCACAGCGCCGCTGTCCGACGGGCGTGTTCGTACCGGTGCGGATGAGCCGCTACCTGGAAGTGTCGCAGGAGGTGATGAGAATCCTGGAAACCTTCACCCCGGAGTTCAAACAGATCTCGATCGACGAGGCCTTCATGGATATGAGCGGAACCGAGCGCCTGTACGGTTCACCCCCGGATGCGGGCAGTCGGATCAAGGAGCAGGTGCGCGGACAGACCGGCCTGACCCTGTCCATCGGGATCGCAGCCAACCGCTATCTGGCCAAGCTGGCTTCGGAGTACTGTAAACCGGACGGACTGCACTTCGTTCAGCCGGGTGAGGAGATATCCTTCCTGGATCAACTCACCCTCGGCAAGCTGTGGGGGGTCGGGGAGAAGACCCGGGAGCGCCTCTCAGAGCTGAACATCAGCTCGGTCCAGGCCCTGCGGAACGTTCCGCTGGATATCCTCTGTACCATGATGGGGGAGGCCAGCGGCCGTTATCTGTACAGGGCCTGTCGCGGAGAGGATCCCGGCTTCTTCGCCGCTGCCGTGAAGAGTCACTCGATCAGCAGCGAGGTGACCTTCGAACGGGACATTAAAAACGCCGACACCCTGAAACGGACCGTATTGGAGCTTTCCGAACAGGTGATGCACCGGCTGCTGACCGCCGACTTGAGGACCAACACGGTGGTGCTCAAGCTGCGTTTCTTCGACTTTGCCACGACCACCGCGCAGAAGACGGTGAAGCACTGGATCGGCTCTTCCGATGAGATCTACGCTCTGGCTTTGGGCCTTCTGGACCAGCGCTGGAACGGCTCCACCCCGGTGCGTCTCATCGGGGTGGGGACTGCCAACGTGGTTGCCCCGGGTGAGGCGATCCAGGGGGAGCTGTTCGCGGAGGAGTTCGACAAGCGCCGCAGGGTGGAGGAGACGGTCACCCGCCTGCGCAAGAAGATGAAGGGGATCAAACTCACCAAGGCGAGCTTGATTGACAGGGACATTCGGTAGCGCCGGCTTAACAATGCGCGACCATCAGTCTCGGCTTTTTGGGATCCCGGCCAGAGCTTGCCGGAGCCGGCAGCCAGGTCCTGCTCCGCTTCCCGAGCGGTAATTTTTACCGTGAATGGTAAATCTCGACAGCTCAGATCTTTTTCTCGAAATTGAAGAAGCTCGTCTGGAAATAGACGATGGGCAGCCGGCCGGCTTGCAGAGGCTGGACCACATAGGTCGAGACTTTTATATGCTGCTGCTTCTCCCCGCTGAGCAGAAAGGTGAACCCTGCACCACAGCTACCATAGATATGTGCCACCGAGTTCCAACTTAGATGATCCTGGGCCAGCAGGCCGTCAAGGATGAAGAATATTCTGTAGTCGTGGACCGTTGCCCGGCGCTTCCGCAGCTTGATCTTGATCGATGCGTTCGGAAAAACATCAAAACCCAGATCGAATCGATTCAGGAAATAGCGAAAGGCAGCGATGGAACCGTAGGTGTAGCCTCGAATCGTGTTGAATCCTCCTAAGCTGTAGAAACGGCTGATCTCCTGGTTCCAAATATAGATCGGGTAGCTAAAAGTCAAAGACTCAGTGATAAACACATGGTCCCAGAGCCGATGGTACGATTGCACGACATTGCTGTGGTCGACACTAGCCGGATTTGCGAGGGTGTTGCGGAAGCGTACGTTGAACACGGAATTGAAGACGACTCGATGCCTGGGTTCGGGGATCCCTTCGGGTTGAGATTTGGCGGAATCCAGGGCAAAGCTCATCCTGGCAATCCAGTCAATCCCCTCGTCGAGGATCAAATCCGTGGTGAAGCTGCCCTTGAACGTGTCGTTCATGAGGAATGAGGGTGTAATCGAGAAGACAGGGGTGACATTGAATACAAGATCCACTCCGATTCCCCGATCTCTGGAAATGTACTTGTCCGTGGACAGCAGGCCCAGCTCGCCATCTTGAAATCTAGGGGCGATGAGGTTCTCGAGGTCTACGTTCTGGAAGAAATGGACTCCGGGAATAAAAAAGCCCAGCGGATATGAAAAGGCAGCATCGGCCTCGATACTGCTGTTGAGGAAGTTGAAATTGAGGGTGAAAACGGTATTTAGATTGTTGAACTGCTGCTCGAGTCTCTCGGATATATTTCCGCTTGGCAGGGTGAACTCAAAATTAGGAGTGATCTTGGCTTCCAGCGTTGACATCGCCACCGTACGCTGAGGCTCCTCCTTCTGTTCCTGGGCTTCCAGCCGGGTATCTGTCAGGATCAGCAGAACATTCACAAAACAAAAGACAGCAAGGGGAAGTTTCTTTCTACAAAAAAGGGAAATCACGATGCTTTCCACTCCCTAGCACGATAATTCACCGCCAACAGACCTCTTCACAAGGTCATGCTAGGAGCCACCAGCGAAAACACGACCGGCAGCACGATCATGAGCACTCCTTCCCGCTGACAGACCAGAAATTTTTAGCAGGTAATACGTCAGCTGTGATGGGAGAAAGGGAAGGCACCGAGTTGTTTTCTGGAAGCTCCATCTGTATCCGCGTCAGTATAGTAGGAAATATCCTCCCATTCAACTTGGAATAGCAGACCAATGTCACGACTCCATTTGCATTGATGGACTGCGCCAGGGTGAATCTGATGAACCGCGTGGAGCGCCTCTATTTTCTTGTTGCGCGTCTCGTTGGCGTCAAAGGGAACCGTCGGTTTCTTCTCGGACCAAGTGCATTTGGTGCATCATTCGATGCACCACCGGTGCGACGAGGACTCCAGCTACGACTAGAAAGATTATACCGGAAAACAGTGAATAGAACGACGCAAAAAACCTGCCCGCTACAGTTTTAATCGGGTCAACCGGGCCCATTCCGCCCAGAATCATAGAAGCGTTCAGGAGAGCGTCTATCCAGCTGAGATGTTCAGTACTATGATAGCCCAATACACCGACGCCTAGGGACGAGACCAGTGTGAGCGCCGCCGCCAATACGTGCCAAAGTACACGGATCAAGAACTTCATCCGACCGAGAAGAGGCTCGGTGTGATGTTCGTACATTTCCTCCCTCCCGGGCTCATGCAAGCCTTTCTTGTTGACCGGCTGATCCCTCACTGGTCCGCGTCTTTCCTGCGCGTTCGGGAAGCCGGCAGAGGCAGGACCCCGGCCATCTCACCGATGACGTTGACCAGCTCGCTGTCCGAAGGAACCACAATCTTGGCGTTGGCGGACAGGGCTTTCTCCACCGTCTCCAGGCGCCGCAGCAGCTGAGCGTTGCCGACGAAATAGCGGTCGGCTGCTTCGTTTACCAGCTTGATCGCCTGGGCTTCCCCTTCCGCTTCGAGGATCTTGGCCTGCTTGATCCCGTCGGCCTTCTTGATCTCCGCCCGCCGCGCCCCGTCGGCCATGGTTTCGGTGGCGGTGGCGAAATCCACGGCGGCGATCTTTTCATTTTCCGCCTTGACCACCTTGTTCATGGTCTCCTGGACATCCTTGGGCGGGTCGATCTCCTTAAGCTCGGTTCGCACGATTTCGATCCCCCAGCTACCAGTCTCGTCCCGCAGGGTCTTCTGAAGCTCCGTGTTGATTTTTCCCCGTTCGCTGTTGGCGGACTTGAGGGTCAGGGTGCCGATGATGTTTCGCAAGGTCGTGCGAGCCAGGTTGACGATTTGGTTCTGGTAGTTGAACACGCTGTACTGGGAGTTCTTTACACTTTCCTCATCATCCTTGACCTTGAAATAAACTTGAGCATCCACCCGGGCGTTGAGGTTGTCGTTGGTAATGATTTCCTGAGGCTCCGCATCGACCATGACCTCGGTAATATTCACCCGGAACATCCGGTCTATGAACGGCATGACCCAATTGAAACCCGCTCGGGCAAAGCGCCGGTATTTGCCCAACCGCTCCACCAGCCCTCGGTGGGTCGGGCGGATGATTCGAATGCCTGCGAGAAACAGGATAAAGACGACAGGTATCAATATTAGCAACCGATTCATTTTTTCCTCCTCTGGGGAGATAACACTCAAATCAAATATACTCATTCTACCGAACCGTAAGATACAAGAATTCTACATCTTGAACGCGGCGCGCATTCGACCAAGAAGGGGGGGCGCTGCTCCGGCACTTCGGCCGGCTCCTTGATCAGGAGCCTGCATAAAACTGTAGCCCCACCGGAGGTGGCGGCAGTATATTGAGATATTCGCGGCTGTTGGGGAGGTAACCTTGAACAAGCACATCGTTTTGATTTTGGTACTGTTGTCCCTGGGTCTGGCTTTGGCCTCCGCCCAGAAGCTCCCTATCGGTTCATCGTCGGTCAAGATCGACGGTTTGATCTCCGATAAGGAGTATGCTCTCACGGTACCGCTGGACAAGATGAACGTGTATATCACACGAACGGCGGACACCCTGTTTCTCGCAATCAGTGCATCCACCAAGGGATGGGTGGCTCTGGGGTTCGGTTCCGACAGGATGGACGGCGCCCGCATCTTTATCGGCGCTGTGACCGACGGCACGGCATCCGTGTCGGAACAGCTGGGAAGGGGTCACGGCCATAACCAGATCGGTGATCCTTTGACGGTGAGCTACGGGATGGTCGAGGATGCGGAGCGCACCACCCTGGAGCTGGCCTTCAAGGCGGGTGATGTGATAACCGCCGGACAATCGGAGCTGCAGGTTCTGGCTGCCTTCGGCAGCACGGACAAGATCACACGGTATCACGCCTCCCGCGATCGCCTTACCTTTCAGCTGAATTAGCCCAGCTAAAATACCGGTGGGGCGAAGCGGGGTTTTGTACCGACCCAGAATATATTCTATAATCAAACCACGGAGGACTACGAAAATCACCGTCAGTGAATCGTATCACCCTCCGAAATAAGGCATGCATTCTGGTTATTTCATCACGGCGGTAAACAAGGAGTCAATCCAAACCTATGAGCGTAGTGGATCTCGTTGATGTCAAAAAGCACTATATGCTCGGTGAAACCCGGGTAGAAGCCCTACGGGGAGTATCCCTGCAGATCGATCGGGGGGAGTTCTTGGCCATCGCCGGGCCCTCCGGAGCCGGTAAAAGCACCATCCTGAACATGATCGGCTGCATAGACACGCCCAACGAAGGCAGGGTGCTGATCGACGGCCAGGAGGTCGAGGAGCTAAACGACACGGAGCTCACCCGTATCCGCCGCAACAAGATCGGTTTCATCTTTCAGTCCTTCAATCTGGTCGCGGTGCTCAATGTGTATGAGAATATCGAGTTCCCCCTGCTGCTTCAGCGCAGTCCGTCCAAACGGGAGCGGGAGCAGGCGGTGAAGCGGGTGATCGAGGAAGTGGGCCTGGCCGACCGGATCCGCAACAAGCCCAGTGAGCTATCCGGCGGCCAACGCCAGAGGGTGGCCATCGCCCGCGCCCTGGTCACCCGGCCTTTGATCGTGCTGGCCGACGAGCCGACCGCCAATCTGGACTCCGAGACCGGGCATCGCATCGTGGACCTGATGCGCCAGATCAACGAGACCGAGAAGACCACCTTCATCTTCAGCACCCACGACTCTCACATCATGGAGCACGCCCGCCGCGTGGTGAGCATCCGCGACGGCCGGTTCACCGGTGAGGAACGGAAGGGATAATCCCATGCTCATCCTCAAGATCGCTCTGCGCAACCTGCTGCGCCGGAAAAGTCGGATGATCGCCATCGGGATTTTGGTGGCCTTTGGCACCTTCCTCCTGGTGTTCGGGGACACCTTTACCCGCTCGGCCCGGGAAGCCTCGAGGAGCTCGATCATCGACAACTTCACCGGGGACTTCATCATCTACTCCGCCGATTCGAAAGAGAAACCCTCGCCCTTTGCCTTCCAAACCCCGTTGCCGAACATCAAGAATATCGAGGAGATCAAGAGCTTTCTCGACGGATTGCCCGACGTGCAAACCATCGTGCCCTACGCTCAAAACTACGCGCTGATCCAGGTCCAGCGCGGCGGCGCCAAGGTAGACCTTCCATTCATATTTTACGCGATCGACCCTTCGCCCTACCGCCGGATCTTCCGCAACGCCTCGATGGTCCAGGGGGAGTTCTTCGGTGTGGACCAGGGGCGAGCGGTGGAAAGCGGAGTTCTAATCAGTCAGTTCCAGAACGGTCAGTATGAGAACAACTACGGCGTCACCCTCGAGGTCGGCGAGCCTCTTACGTTGCTGGGCCTGACCGATGGGGGCTCGGTCAACGCCGTAGGCTCGCGCCTCCTGGGCGTCTTCGAGCCCAGGTACTACAAGAACGTCTTCAACTACATCAACTTCCTCGACATCACCTCCTACTCGAACCTATACAACTTTACCGGGGTCAGCGCCGACAGCTTGCCCAGCGGCTTCAACGAGGGTTTGGACCGGGCCCTGCAGAGTGAGGACAGCCTCTTCGATCTGGCCTCCAATGCGGACTTCGGCAAGATCGACCTGTCGACTCTGAAGTCCGAAGCCCTCTCGGGCTACACCATGATCGCGGTCAAGCTCAAGGACTACCGGCAGCTGGAACGGGTGATGGCGGAAGTGGAGGATCGTCAGGATCTGAACATCGAGGTGTCCCGCTGGGACGAAGCCTCGGGCTTCTTCGCCCGCATCGCTTCCGCTCTCCAGGCTTTCATCTACCTGGCTACGGCGCTGATCTTCCTGGTGGTCATCTTCATCTTCATGAACACCCTGATCATCAGCATAATCGAGCGCACCTCCGAGATCGGGACCATGCGCGCGGTAGGGGCGGAGCGCCGCTTCGTGCGCCGGCTGTTCCTGACCGAGACCCTTATCCTGAACGCCTTCTTCAGCCTGGCGGCCATGCTGGTCACCCTGGCGCTCCTGCTGGCGCTGAGGCCGGGGGGCATCCCGCTCCCGGAGACGATCTCGCAGTACCTGATCGGCGGGGGAACCCTCCCCCTGCACCTGAGCCCCCTGCCCTTTATACAGACCCTGCTTATCGTGATCGCGGCCTCGGCGATCGCAACCCTGTATCCGATCCGGGTGGCCACGGCCATCACCCCCCTGCGGGCAATGAGCGACAGGTAGGGGGGGTTGCCATGAATATGCTGTTTCGTGTGGCGATTAAGAACGTGTTTCGTCAGAAGAAGCGAAGCTTCACCCTGGGCGTCAACTACGCGATCGTTACCTTCATCCTGGTGCTGCTGTTCTCCTTTTCTCAAGGAGCGCGGGTCAACATCACCTCCAATCTGGTGCGCTCATCCGCCGGACACATAACGATTTCCGGGCAGTACATCGTCTCCGGAAGGGTGTACAATGGGCTGCTCCGCACCCCCGAGATCACATCCACAATCCGCCGGACCCTGGGAGCCGACACCCAGGTGCTGCCGCGTTATCTGCTCAGCTCAGCGGTGTACTACAAGGGGCTTTCCAAACGCCTGTCCTTCGTCGGCATCGACACTGGCATAGAGCAGGGCTTCCGCAGCCAGATCACCTTTGTGGCGGGGGATTGGCAGGGATTCGTGGACGGCACGAACGCCGTGATCATACCCCAGGCCACCGCCGAATACTTCGGGCTGGGCTACGACGAGGAGGTGTTGGTCTCCACCCGTACCCGCTTCGGGGCCTTCAACACGGGTACCCTCAAGATCAAGGGCATCTACACCACCAACAATTTCTTCATCCAGAACCAGGTCCTGGCCCACTTCGAGTTCCTGCGCGCCCTGGACCTGGCCCCGGAGGACGCCGCCTCGACCCTGTACGTATACCTGTCCTCCACCAGCGGGCTGGCGCAGAAGCGAGACCGGCTGGTTCCGGCCCTGGAGAACAGGGGTTTCGAGGTGTCGAAACCGAAGAACGATACGGAGGCTGTGGCCGCCATCACCGCGGCCTCGCCGCGCTACGAGCTGGACAAGGAGGGCCGCGACCGGGTACGCCTGACTCTGGCCACCATTGACGAGGTCCTGGGC
>Ga0307426_1000848_pt1 | contig 20821 bp, 11 predicted proteins | sample SalMarWE160340MG_FD_202165 | JGI IMG/M metagenome (GOLD analysis project Ga0307426, IMG submission 202165) | Salt marsh sediment microbial communities from the Plum Island Ecosystem LTER, Massachusetts, United States - WE1603-40 | ecosystem: Environmental > Aquatic > Marine > Intertidal zone >...
AGGCGGTAATCGGCACGGGGCCTTACATGCTGGCTGACTATAGTAAGGAGCACGGTACCTATCTGTATAAAGCTAATGACAGCTATTACCTGGGCCAACCGGCGGTCAGGGAGATAAGATTTATAAAAGTAGCCGCCGAGATGGCCCCGGCGGCGCTAAAGGCAGGCTCGGTAAACGCGGCCAGCATACCCGCCGAGGTGGTGGATGACATCAGTGCATCCGGTCTCACTGTCATCACCAGCCCCCCGTCATGGAACGGCAAACTAACTTTTAACCACCAGAAAGAGCCACTTTCCTCCAAGAAGTTCCGTCAGGCCCTGGCCTACGCCATTGACCGTGAAGCCCTGGTGCAGGTCGTCTTCCGGGGCAACGCCATTGCCGGCAGTCCCGGCATGCTGCCGCCGACCAGCGTCTGGTATAACCCGGACACGCCGCAGTACCAATATGACCCGGACAGGGCAAAACAGCTGATTGAGGGGCTGGGATATAACCTGGAGGACGGCCAGTTCGTTAAGGACGGCCAGCCTTTGAAATTGAGCCTCATCGCCGCCGCCGACTACAAGGACTTGGGTCAGTTCATCACCCAGCAACTGGAGCAGGTCGGCATTGATGTTGACTTCCAGACCCTGGAGGGAAAGACGGTCGATGCCAGGGTCGGCGCCTGGGACTTCGACCTGTCTATCTACGGTCACGGGGCCATCTTCGACCCCTCTATTTTGCAGAGGACAACTCTAGGAGAAGGATTCAACAGCGCCCGCTACAGTGCCGATACCGAGCTGACCCGGCTACTCCAGGCCCAGCTTACCGAGATGGATACCCCCGGGAGAAAAAATATGGTCTTCCGGATTCAGGAGCTATACGCCGAAGACCTGCCGGCGCTCACTCTTTATTATCCCAAGTGGTACTGGGCCCACGATGGCAATCTGCCCCTCTATTACACCATGGACGGCATCGCCATCGGCGTGCCCATACCGCTTAACCGGATGTGCTTCGTGGACTAAAGAGAAAGACAGAGGACAGATTTAACCAGTGACCGTCAAACGCAGCCTGACGACCTACGGCATCGCCTTCTTGTTCATACTGGCATTGAATTTCTTCCTGCCCAGGATGATGCCGGGAGATCCGCTGATGGCCATCTACGGAGATGAGGCGCTGGTGGCGATGACGCCGGCCCTCAAGGCACACCTAGTCACCCGCTTCGCCCTTGACCAGCCCTTATGGCAGCAGTTCGGTGCTTACATCTCCACCCTCTTCCGGGGGGATATGGGCTGGTCTTACTTCTATAACGCCGGGGTGTTTAAAGTAATCATGGGCAGCCTTCCCTGGACCCTGCTGGTGGTGGGCACCTCGCTGGTGCTTTCTACGTTGCTGGGAATAGTGCTGGGCATAGAGTCGGGCTGGCGGCGCGGCTCCAGGACCGACCGCGCCCTGCTGACCGGGCTGATGAGCCTGAACGGCTTTCCCGATTTCTTTCTAGGGCTGGTGCTGCTCATCGTGTTCGGCGTCCTGCTGGGCGTGGCCCCGCTCTCCGGGGCACTGACGCCCTATGCGGGGCTGTCCGGCCTTGCCCTGGTGCTTGATGTTCTGGAGCACATGGCGTTGCCGGTGGCGGCCCTGACCGCAGCCTATCTGGCCGGGGGCTACCTGCTCACGCGCAACACCATGATTACCGTGCTCAAGTCACCGTTTATGACCACCGCCAGGGCCAAGGGGCTATCCCAGAAAGCACTAAAGTACCGGCATGCCGGCCGAAACTCCATGCTTCCCGTACTCACTATGACCGGGATATGGCTGGGCCGGGTGGTAACCGGTGCCATCTTCGTGGAGCTGGTATTTGCCTACCCCGGCGTGGGGCAGCTCACCTATCAGGCGCTGCTCGCCCGGGACTACCCGGTAATCCAGGGGGTCTTTCTGATGGTGGCCATCTCAGTACTGGTAGTTAATTTTGCCGTTGACCTTCTCTACCCCAAGCTGGACCCGAGGGTAAGCTATGCACGTTAGCTTAAAGAAGGAGATAAAACAGAGCTATATCGGCCAAGCCGGGCTTATCATCCTGTTGCTGGTGGTTGCCCTGGCCGTCCTCGCCCCCTTTTTAAGCCAGTATAACCCCGTCCAGCAGTCAGCGGCCTCCCTGCTTTCGCCTTCTCCCAGCCACTGGCTGGGCACAAATCAGGTGGGGCAGGACATCTGGAGCCAGCTCCTCTACGGCGCCCGGACGTCGCTACTGGTCGGCTTCGGCGTCGGTATCCTGGGGGTGGTACTGGGTATTATTTTCGGGGTATCGGCGGCGCTTATCGGCGGACTCTACGACAGGATAGTGATGAGGATAGTCGATGCCTTTATCGTGATTCCGATGATAGTGGTGGTCATCCTGGTGGCGGCCTACATCAGGCCCGATTTGGCCGTCCTCATCCTGCTCCTGGCGCTGCTGAGCTGGCAGGGCGCCGCCAGAGTGATACGGGCGCAGGCCCTCTCCCTCAAGGAGATGGGGCATATCAACGCCTCCAGGACGTTCGGCGCCAGCCGGTTTTACCTCGCCTGGCGGCACATCGTGCCCGACCTGGGCCCGATACTGCTGGTGGAGTTCATCTATGGCGTCAGGCGCGCCGTCTTCATCGAAGCCGGGCTGGCCTTTCTCGGCATCGGCGACCCGATGCTGGTAAGCTGGGGAACAATGATGCACGATGCCATGAAGTTCAGCTACCTCAACGTCTGGCAGTGGTGGCTGGTCCCCGCCGGCGTGGCCCTGTCGCTGACCATCATCGGGCTGACCTTTGTCAGCCATGCCGCCGAGTCCGTTCTAGACCCCAGATTGAGAGGTGGCGCCGTTGCTTGAGATAAAAGACCTTCGGGTAAGCTACGGAAGTGATGTCATCCTCAACGGCCTGGACCTGGAGCTGGCCGATGGGGAGACGCTGGCCATCATCGGCGAGTCGGGCACCGGCAAGACCACCCTGGGAATGAGCATTATGCGTCTGGCCGAAGCCAGGGTTCAGGGGAGTATTCGCTTCAAGGGACAGGAGCTACTCTCTCTATCCGAAAGGGAGATGCAGGCAATAAGGTGGAACCGTATTGCCATGGTCTTCCAGAACGTGAACAACGTGCTCAATCCGGTGTACTCCATCATCGACCAGGTAGCCGAACCGATGACTGAGCATAAGCTGCGGAAAAAGGGTGAAGCCAGGGCCAGAGCCGCCGAGCTGCTGGCCCAGTTCGGCCTTCCCCAAAAGCGCTTCTCCGCCTACCCGCACCAGCTCAGCGGGGGGGAGCAGCAGCGGGCTCTCCTGGCGATGGCGCTGGCCAATGACCCCGACCTGCTTATACTTGACGAGCCGCTTTCATCGCTTGACGTCACCACCAGGGAAGAGCTCTGCGCCCTGCTGGAGGAGATTGACGGTCACCGTGCCAAGCTGGTGATAACCCATGACCTGGACACCGCCAGCCGGCTATCTGAGAAACTAGCCGTTCTCTACGGGGGTAGGATAATCGAAATCGGGCCGACCCGGGAAGTCCTGCGCCAGCCCAGGCACCCCTACACCCGGGCCCTGGTCCGGGCCTACCCCAACATGACCACGGTAAAGGACCTGCAGGGCATCAAGGGTAGAATGAACCGGCTGGTGAGCGGCTGCCCCTTCCACCCGCGCTGCACCCAGGCTGTAGAGCAATGCTCGCGGGAGATACCACCGCTCGCCCGGAGCCTGGGGCGGTGGGTCGCCTGCCACCGCGGCGGCATCGTCACCCTGCTATCGGTAGCCGACCTGTCCAAGTCGTTCGATTCGCTCAAAGCGGTGGACTCGGTCAGCCTGCACATCGAGGCAGGGGAGACATTGGCGCTGGTCGGGCAGAGCGGCTCGGGCAAAACGACCCTGGCCAAGATAATCATCGGCCTCCACCCGCCCTCCGGGGGGACGGTACATCTTGAGGACAAGAGGGTGGAGCGCCGGGGGAAAGATTTCTACAAGCGGGTGCAGATGATATTTCAGAACCCGGGCGAGTCCCTGAGCCACCGCCTCTCCGTCCTGGAGCTGGTCATGGAGCCGATGGAGGTGCAGGAAATAGGGACGAAAGAACAGAGGCGCCAGAAAGCGGCCCGAACCATAGAGGAGGTCGAGCTTCCCCAGACCGAGGCTTTCCTCAACACCTACCCGCACCATCTCAGCGGCGGAGAGCTGCAGCGGGTGGCCATCGCCCGGGCCCTGGTGTTGGACCCGGAGCTGCTCATCGCCGACGAGCCGACCGCCTTTCTCGACGCCAGTGTCGCGGCTAAGATTCTCAAGCTGCTGCTCAACCTGCAGGAGCGTCGCGGCCTGAGCCTGCTCTATATTACCCACGACATTGCCGCCGCCAGGAAGGTAAGCGACCGAATCGCCGTCATGCTGGAGGGCCGGATTATCGAAGAGGGGCCGTCGAACGAGATAGTAACCGCACCCAGGCAGGCCTACACGAGAAGGCTACTCAGCTCAGCCTCGGCCCTACATGATTTCGATAATACTTCCATAAGTCATTAGATTGTCAGCCTTAGGGGCAAATAGTGTCCTAAATATCTCAGAAATAACGCATTCATTTTTAACATACCAAGGAAAGGTTATTGAAAAGACCCTTCGCGGAGAAAACTGATCTTGCCGAAGTAAGCGAGTTCCAGGTATTATTCCCTTAAGTAGAGTTGGGAGATTCGAACTACCTTTACGTTGTACATTTAGATTTCCTAATTGATGTCAAACCGCCGAAGCTGGCTCAGGCACAAAACGGGGAGGGCATGTTGGCAAACGGGAGACTGGATGTTGGGAAAATGTTGGGAAAAGCCTCCGAAGAAGATGACATAACCAGTGGAATTGAGTGTGAGCCGCACAGGAATCGAACCTGTAACCTGCTGATTAAGAGTCAGCTGCTCTGCCAGTTGAGCTAGCGGCCCGCTTTCTACCTGTCATCACCCATTGTACTGGGCGCTGGGGGGAAATGACAAGTTAAGACCGCTTTCATTTTAGCTTAGAAGATGACATTTGTAAATGAGGTGCCGTTGATTTCCATTGGGGGATGGGTGGTTTAATTGGACATGGAGTGCCAGCTGCCTGTTCCAGGTTCTGGCTCCAGTGGCCCTATGTCTTCGCCTTGATTCCGGTATAAGACCCCGCCGTTATCATCTAGCAGTGATATGTAGACACGGTGGACACCGCCATCGTAACCCTCCATCATCGGCTGCAAAGCTATACTCTCTCTAGCCCCGCCGACTATTACCAGGTCAATATCAAATAATCTGGTATCCTCGTCAACCGTTATTTCCAGCTGGGCAACCGCGATTTCAAAATCGCCGAGGTTATATATTTCCAACGCCGTATTCTCCAGGGTGTAGCTGTCTTTGGGTAGCTCTCTGTGCCAGTGGAGGTTGCCGCCGCTTATCTGTATTGGCGCTGCGGATACGCTGACGCTGTAGGTAAATTCGGGAGGCTCTGGTGTTAGAAGTTCATTGGATGTTTTTTGAGGTAGGGAACATCCTGAGAGCAGGGCTACTGCCAGTAGTATAAGTAGACCTACATAAAGGTAGGGTAGGCCTTTCCTTGACGTTGGCTTAATTCCCTCAGAGTTAATGTTAAAAGTACTTCTTTTCATTTCCTGCTTCTTTTTTTATCCGGTTACCCGGTGTTTAACTTCTATTTTCAGTTTAGGGTAGCGGAGTTAATTGCCCATAGAATTGGCGTTTAATTTTCATTAAAAAAACAGGGCATAAGTAAGGGGAACAAAAGTTTTTTAAAATGCCCGAAATCTTCCCCATTTGGGGTATTGACAATAGTGTTTTAATATGCTACTATGTTGACAAAAGTGTTCTAACGTAGTTAATTCTACACACGTAAATAGACTTATAGACAAGTCTCGGCATCAGTTATTAGGCAAGTTAGTGCCCAAAGGTCACGCTATAGCTGATAGTGGTAAATACCTAATCTCATTTTGGAGTTTAAGTCGTGAAAGCTAAAAGCAAAAAGCGGGTGACTGTGAGTATTTCAAGAGAAACTAAAGATTTTTTGGACTCAATCAAGCATACCGGGCAGAGTTACGAGGGTTTAATCCGTGACCTGGTTATGTGCTGGAAAAATAACGATGCGGCAGGGGGAAATAAATAACAGCTTTTACTTAAAGGAGGTGATGTTTATTGATTGAAAGGAGAAGGAGAGAATAACGCCGTATTGAAGGAGGTGATGCTTAGTGGAATGTGTTTAACAAAACTAATTAATAATCACCTAAACCAAATCAATTTAGAGGAGGAGATAAATAGAAACATGAAAGGAAAGTTTAAGCTTTTAGGGCATATTGGGCTGATGCTGTTTCTGGTGTCTGCCCTTGTGCTGACACTGGCTCCGGTGGCCCAAGCCGCCACCGCGGTAACTGAGGTATGGGTGGACTTCCCCTACTTGGATGCTCAGAATGATGTCAGCTGCGGGACTAATGAGTATCTGGTACACTTCAAGCCCACTACTGCCCTCAGCCGAGGTGCAGACTGGGTGACGGTGACCTTCCCTGACGGCACCTCAACCATGGGCCCGGCTGCCTTCACCGTAGGCGCGGTAGCGGCTGCTGACGCGACGTTCAGCACTGACTACGGCACGGAATTTACCGCAACCTGGGTAGCTTCCACCGAGGCTGCTGAAGTCAACGGCTACCGGGTGAAGGTGAGGATACCGATAGATGTCGCTGCCGGCGCTGATGTCTGGCTTAGTATTGACTCCACCAACATCGTAACGCCGAGCAATGTATCCAACACCTACAAGGTGTACGTCCAAACCACCAAGGATACTACCCGGGTGATATCCAGCGAGTTTAGCCTGGATGATAGTGTCATCAGCACTGATGCGGTAACTGTGACCACGGCTACGGCGGGAGTGGCATCGGAATACATATTTACTTTCACAACCGCCAGCGCGCAGCAGAGCATAGTGACCGTCAGATTCCCGGTGGGCACGGTTCTGCCCGCCTCGATAGACATCGATGAATTACTTTTCAGCACCGACGCGGGTAGTACTTATGTCGTCTCCGGGTCAACGCCGGTCGTTGATGTTGCCCGCAGGACGGTAACTGCCCAATCATCGGTCACTTTTGATGCTGACGCGAACAACCGCATGAAAATACTAGTCGCCGCCGGCATCACCAACCCGACGACAGTAGGCGCTACCTATTACCCGATGATAAAGACTAACATCGATGCTCAGTGGAGGTTGATGGACTCATCCGTAACCGCCATAGTGGCAGGTACGGCCACCAAGCTGGCGTTTACTACTGCTTCCGACAATGCCACAATTCTAAACGCCTATACCGGGGCATTGGTACTTCAGGCACAGGATGTAAACGGAAACTTAGTAAGTGATACAAGCGATGTACTGGTGGCGGCAACGACCGGCACCGGAACGGTCCACGAGTCTCAGAGTGGCACAGGAGTAGACCTGTGGGGGGTCAGCACACCGCTTTCAGGTGGCACGATAAGTGCATACTACCTGCCTACCACGGTTGGAACCCATGTCCTGACGGCAACCGATGTTGAAACCGTCCCCACCCTCGCCTCGGCCACCATTACGATATATGTCGCCCCGGCGGTGGTGCTCACAGATTCCGTCGGTAACACGATAGGCACCTACGGGCCTGCCGTTGATAGTTGGGGCAGTGATGTAGGCGGCACCTATATACAGCAGGCTATTGATGCTGCTGCTTCAGGTGACACGGTGACACTGGGCGACGGTATCTACGAGCTGTCTGCTGCGATTGACCTGGACAAGCTAATAACGCTGACAGCAGCCAGTGGTGCCACACCTACGCTCAGGCCTACCACTGATGCTCTTGATGCCATAGTGGTGAATGCCCAGGGGACCGCGGCCAACCCGATAATCATTGATGGTCTCACCTTCACCCGGCTGAACAGTAGTGTTCAGTTTGCCCAGGGGGTTTATAACAACGGGTGGGACTATGTCACGGTGCGGAACTGCGCCTTCAACTACATGTTCCCGTCTCAAGGCGCGGGAGCGGATCACGAGAAGGGTGCTGTCGTCGCCTTTGTCATTCAAGGTTCGGTTGGTGGGGGTGATAATCCCATAACCTCAGGCACGATAAGCAACAACACCTTCGCTAACTGTCTCCTCTTTGAGACCACCAACAAGGAAGCCGTCATCAACGTTATGACCAAAGAACTTGCTGGTAGCGGTGACACAATCACCGGGGTAACCGTAAGCGGCAACACCATCACCGACTGTAATGGCTACGGTATAATGCTGAACGGTTATCAAGCTACTAACAGCTACGTAACAGCCACGGTCAGTAACAATATCCTAACTAACGTCTATGATGCTATCAACATCCAGCGTTTTACTAGCGGTGTTAGGATACTCGGTAATACCGTCACCGGAGCCTACCAATACGGGCTCAGGGTTGAATACTGTGACGCCGGCACCCAACTAGACCTGGTGATAAAGAACAACACCTTCACCGGAGTTGCCGGAGCCCACCCTAGGGACGCTGTTGTTATTATAGACCAGGACAGCGGCCTTACAGCTGACCCTGTTACACTCCAGTACAACGCCATCTACGATAACGATGCGACCTACAGCATAAAAGTCGATCCGCAGGTTGTTGGTATCACGCAAGCCCAGTACAACTGGTACGGCAGCGCCAGCGGACCGGGAACGTCGGTCAGCGGTCTTGCCGCCGATGTCACCTACTCACCATGGCTGCACAAGTCCCTGGTGGATGTAGTGGCGGCTAACGCCAGTTATCCTGCCCTGACCGTGAGTCTGTCCACTGGCTGGAATACCCTGTCAACGCCGGCCAAGCTCATGTCTTCGGGAGATGCTCTTAATGAGCTGGTTCCTGCCGGTGTGACCATTGCCTACAAGTATGATAGTGTTCTTGGCTGGGTGCAGGTAACTACCGATGTCCTGAATCCATGTGAAGCCTTCTACGTCAAGATGAGCAGCGCCCAGACGGTGCTGTTGCAAGTTGATGGCGGCACCACCTGGGTGCCTAGCAAGGATTTGGCTGCCGGCTGGAACATGATTGGTCTGGCTAGCCTAACAACCAAGACAGACGCAGACGCTACAGCTTCAGTATATGGTAGCTTTGGCCAGCTAGTGAGCCCATCCATGAACGCTGCGGAGTGGGTCTATGTTTCCGGTGCAGCCACTGCTAACAGCTTGGCGGTAGGTGAGGGCTACTGGATTTTCATGACGGAAGCGGCTACACTGGGCGGCTTTACCCTCTGTCCAATAGCACCAGACCTTGAATAGAACAGCCTGCCTGATGGAGAACACGATTGGCTGACTTAGGATGGGGGAGGGGGACCCCTAACTCCCCCTCCCCCATAACTTTAGTAAACATTGGGGATAGAAAGACAGAAACATGAAATTGGGGAGGGAAATATGAAAAGGATGAGAAAATGGCTCCTCTGCCCATTGATATTAGTGGCGCTGCTTCTTTGTGCCGTCCCTGCCTATGCCAGCATACCGACTATGCCCCACCCCTTCTACGGGACAGTCACGATAGGTGGTTCCGATGCCCCGGTGGGGACGGTAGTCACGGCTAAGGTAGATGATGTGCAGTGCGGTAGCATCACCACTATCGTTGCCGGTCAGTACGGTGGCTCAGGCGCCTTTGACGAGAAGCTTACGGTTACCGGTGAGATTGAGACCGGGGCTACTATATATTTCTATGCCAATGGCAGTGTGGCCAGCCAAACCTATGCCTTCAGCCCCGGGGCTGACCCTACTGAACTTAACCTGACGGTAACACCAACTGATGATACTACACCGCCGTCGGTAACTGTAAGCGACATTGTCACTACCACTGACACAACCCCAACCTTTACCGGGACAGCTACTGATACACAGAGCAATATCGCCTCGGTGGAGTACAGGGTTGATAGTGGCAGCTGGGTGGCGGCTACCGCCAGTGACGGTGCTTTTGACAGCCTTAGCGAGGGCTATACCTTTACCACCTCCACCCTGAGTATCGGAGAACATACGGTGTATGTCAGGGCGACTGATGCCGCCTCACCTCCGAATACCACGCTTGAGGCAGACTACGCCACTGATACCTTCACGGTGAATCCGTCGGGGGTGATTCCGGGGGATGCCAATGGCGACGGCTTTGTTAACGCTTTAGACATTACCAAGGTAGAGAGGATTGTTGCCGGTCTGGATGCCGAAACACCTGGGGCTGATGCCAATGAAGACGGCCTGGTTAATGCCTTAGACATCACCATGGTAGAGATAATAATTGCCTATCCATAGCTTAAGAGGAGCTAAATAGAGATAAAGGAATAAGGAGGAAAGATCCCTGAAGCGGGGGTCTGGAGGAGTGACATTCTATGTTAAAACCTGATTCTCCCCTCTAAAGGGAGAGCGGAATGGCGATGTAAGGAGGACGCAATGGGAAGGATAGCAAAGATTCTGGGCCTAATAGCCATTGTGGCTCTGCTTCTGGGAGGTGGAACACTTTTCCCGGTGGTGGCACAGGAAGCAACCGTCGTTACTATCGAGGCCCCGGCTGAAGCAACCGCTGGAAGCGACTTTACCGCTAATGTCAGCGTTAATGAGCTGACCGACTTTGATGCCTGCCAGTATGACGTTACCTTTGATCCTTTAGTGCTGCGGCTGGATGATGTCACCTCAGGGCTGATAGGCTCAACAACAGTACCGGTTGACATCTTTAACGAGCTTTCAGCGGGTACCTGGCGGGTGATTCAGAACGTCCCCGGCTTAAGCGGGGTAACCGGCTCCGGGTACCTGGCGGTACTGCACTTTCATGTTATCGGCTCCGAGGGTGAGAGCAGCGCCATAGACCTGTCTAACGGCGTGCTCAGTGATATTACGGCCAGCCAGATACCGGCGACGTGGGTTGGGGACACCGTGAGTGTTTCCGATTTTACAGCGCCAACGGTATCCAGTACCTCGCCGGCGGATGATGCCACCGACGTGCTAGTAGACACAGTGGTAACAGCTACCTTCAGCGAGGCGATGGATGAATCAACCATAACCACCGGCAGCTTTACCATAGCTGGTGTATCAGGCAGCGTTTCCTATAATAGTGGTAGCTATACGGCTACCTTTACCCCGGCTGCTAACCTGGCCTACGACACTACCTATAACGCTAGCTTAAGCACGGCGATTACCGATGTTGCTGGCAATCCACTGGCTTCAGCCTATTCCTGGAGCTTCACCACCGGGTCATTGCCACCGGGGACGGCTTTGGTGAGCATTGATGCCCCGGCGGGGGTAGTACCTGACAGCGACTTCACCGCTAACGTTAATATCAGCAGCGTGACCGACTTTGATGCCTGCCAGTATGACGTTACCTTTGATCCTTTAGTGCTGCGGCTGGATGATGTCACCTCAGGGCTGATAGGCTCAACGCCAGTACCGGTTGACATCTTTAACGAGCTTTCAGCGGGTACCTGGCGGGTGATTCAGAATGTACCCGGTTTAACCGGTGCAACCGGCTCCGGGTACCTGGCGGTACTGCACTTCCATGCTATCGGCTCCGAAGGTGAGAGCAGCGCCATAGACCTGTCTAACGGCGTGCTCAGTGATATTACGGCCAGCCAGATACCGGCTGTTTGGAGCGGTGATTCGGTTACCGTGCAGGGTGATACCACCCCGCCAACTGTAGCCAGCACCTCACCGACCAGCGGGGCTACCGGTGTGCTGGTAGATGCCGCGGTAACGGCTACCTTCAGCGAGGCGATGGATGAATCAACCATAACCACCGGCAGCTTTACCCTGCGCCGAGGTAGTACGTCGATATCGGGCAGCGTTTCCTATAATAGTGGTAGCTATACTGCTACCTTTACTCCGGCTGCCGACCTGGACTACGACACTGCCTATACCGCCAGGTTAAGCACGGCCATAACCGATGCCGCTGGCAATCCACTGGCCTCAGCCTATTCCTGGAGCTTTACCACCGGGTCAGCACCGGGAGTGGTTACCGTTAGCATTGATGCGCCTTCCGGGGTAGACCCTGACAGCGACTTCACCGCTAACGTTAATATCAGCAGCGTGACCGACTTTGATGCCTGCCAGTATGACGTTACCTTTGATCCTTTAGTGCTGCGGCTGGATGATGTCACCGCAGGGCTGATAGGCTCAACGCCAGTACCGGTTGACATCTTTAACGAGCTTTCAGCGGGTACCTGGCGGGTGATTCAGAATGTACCCGGTTTAACCGGTGCAACCGGCTCCGGGTACCTGGCGGTACTGCACTTCCATGCTATCGGCTCCGAAGGTGAGAGCAGCGCCATAGACCTGTCTAACGGCATACTTTCCAACACCTCGGCTGAGCAGATAGAGGCAGTATGGACTGGGGACACCGTGAGTGTTTCCGATTTTACAGCGCCAACGGTATCCAGTACCTCGCCGGCGGATGATGCCACCGACGTGCTAGTAGACACAGTGGTAACGGCTACCTTCAGCGAGGCGATGGATGAATCAACCATAACCACCAGCAGCTTTTACTTAACCGGTGTGATTGGTAGTGTATCCTATAACGCTGGTACCAATACCGCTACCTTTACCCCGGCTATCGGCTTGGCCTATGAGACAACCTATACCGCCAACTTGACCACGGCCATAACCGATGCCGCCGGAAATCCGCTGACCGCAATCTATAGCTGGAGCTTTACCACTGCCCCGGTACCCCCGGGAATGGCGGTGGTAAGCATTAACGCTCCTGATGGCCCGAGGGCTGGCAGCAGCTTTACCGCTAATGTTGATATCGGCGATGTGACCGACTTTGATGCCTGCCAGTATGACGTTGCCTTTGACGCTACGGTACTGCGGCTGGATGACGTGACCGCCGGGGAGATAAACTCCGTGGAGATACCGGTTGATATCTACAACGAGCTTTCCGCCGGTAACTTCCGGGTGGTACAGAATGTACCCGGGCTTACCGGGGCCACCGGCTCCGGCGACCTGGCGGTACTGCACTTCACCGTCCTTGGCTCTGCCGGTGAGTTCAGCACCATAGCCCTGTCCAACGGCACGCTGTCCAACATACTGGCTGAGGAGATAGCGGCGGTCTGGGTTGGCGATTCGGTTACCATCACCAGTTCTGGTGGTGGCGGTGGTGGCGGTGGTGGTGGCGGCGGGGCACCGCGGGATACCACGGCGCCGACAATCTTCGGTGTGGGCGTGTCTAATGTTACCAAGACCAGTGCTGATGTCGCCTGGAATACAGATGAGGAGAGTGATAGCCAGGTAGAGTACTGGGCCAGCCCCGCTTCGGTTACCCCTCTGGATACAGCGCTGGTCACCCAGCACATTGTCAGCCTTGATAAGCTGGAGCCGGGTAGCAACTATTACTTCAAGGTCAAGTCAACTGATGAAGCCGGTAACCAGGCAGAGTCCGAGGACCATACCTTCACCACCCTGCCAGAACAGGCTGTTTTCAGCGCCGCCCAACTCTCGGTATCCCCGAGCGCGGTTTATGTCGGGGATACGGTTACCATCAGTGTTCTGGTTGCCAACAACGGCGATGCCGTCGGTAGCTACGCGGTGACGCTCAAGATAAATGGTGTGGTAGAAGAGACCAAGGAGATAGCTCTAGACGCTGGTGCCAGCGAAGAGGTGACTTTCACCACGACTAAGAATACGGCTGGTACCTACTCGGTAGAGGTTGGCGGTCTTAACGGTTCCTTTACTGTGGAGGAGAAACCGGTAGAAACAACCACACCGCCGGATATCCCCGTAGAACCGACCATCAACTGGCCGATTATCTGGGGAACGATGGCTGGAGTACTCGTAGTGGGGGTGGTTATCCTCTGGATAGCCATAAGGAGGAGAGCCTATTAGAGCGTGAGGCTAACTAACGATATGGGGAAAGTTAAAACTATTTGCCGGATACTGGTGCCTGCCCTGGTTGTTTTGGGCATGGCACTTTCCCCTTTTCCGGCCATGGAAACAGCCAGTGCATCCAGTGTCAGCGATGCCTGGGTTGAGTTATCGGACGGCACCGTCCTTAATTCAACCAGCACCGCCGATGAAGACATGCTGGTGGGTGAGGGCTACTGGATTTATATGCTGAATGACTGTACCCTGGTCGGCTTTACCGTTACCCCAATAGAGCCGTCACTGGACTAAGTAGGGGGGTAGCTAATGGAAAAAGTAACCAAAATAGTGGGAGCAACGGCCATAGTGACAACTCTGCTTGTGGGGTGTGGGGCTGTGGTGGCCGCAGCGCCGGTTGAGGTCACAATTTGTGCCCCCGGTGAACCAGCCCCGGATAGTGATTTCACGGCTGGTATCAGCATCGGCGAGGTGGCGGATTTTGACGGTTGCTACTACGATGTAACCTTTGATGCTGCGGTGCTGCGGTTGGATGATATAACCTCAGGGCTGATAGGGTCAACAACAATACCGGTTGACCTCTATTGGGAGGTTAGCCCGGGGACCTGGCGGGTGGTTCAGAGTCTTCCGGGGGCAATCGGGGTAACTGGTTCCGGCTATCTGGCGGTACTCCACTTTCACGTTATTGGCTCTGACGGCGACAGTAGTGCCATAAGTCTGTCCGGTGGCAGCCTGTATGACACCCTGGCCGAGGAGATAGCGGCAACATGGGCCGGGGATTCAGTAGATGTGGTAAGCCTGGATACTAAACCGCCCGCTATAGTTAGTGTTTCGCCGGTCAACGGAGCTACTGGTGTGGCTGCAGACACAGCGGTGACGGCTGCCTTCAGCGGCGCTATGGATGCGGCCACCATCATCACCAGTAGCTTTACCCTGGTTGCAGGGGACACACCGGTATCAGGCAGCGTCTCCTATAATAGTTACACCCATACCGCTACCTTCACCCCGGATGCCAACTTAGCCTACGATGGTACCTATACCGCTACCTTGAGCACCGCAATTACCGATGCCGCCGGTAATCCGCTGAATTCGGCTTATTCGTGGAACTTCAGCATTATATGCTGTGTGCCTTCTGTAATAGTCAGTATCTATGCCCCCACCACAGCGACTCCCGATAGTAGCTTTAGGGCTACTCTGTATATTCGCGCCCTCAATGCCCCCTCGCTCCTGGATTTTGATATGAATTCCTGTAGCTACGATGTAACCTTTGATGCCTCGGTGCTGGAGCTGGATGATGTAACCCCGGGGCTGATAGGCTCAACCGTAATACCGGTTGATAGCTATAGCGAGGTTAGCCCGGGTACGTACCGGGTTGTTCAGAGTATTCCCGCCTTAACTGAGGCAACTAACCTTGGCTATCTGACGGTATTGCACTTTCATGTTATTGGCTCTGAAGGTGATAGCAGCAACATAAGGCTATCCAATGCGGTGATTCTCAATGGCTCTGGTGAGGAGACAGAGGCAGGATGGTGGCATGGCTCAGTAGACATTAACCCGCTGCTACCGGGAGACGCCAATGGTGATGGTATTATCAATGCCCTCGATATTACCGCCGTCGAGAGAATTATAACTTGGCTGGATACCCCAACGACTGGAGCCGATACCAATCAGGATGGCACGATTAATGTTTTGGATATTTCCAGAATAGAGATGTTAATTGCTGGCCTTAATTAGTTGAGATGCCTGCCGCTTGTAGGTCGAGCGGGCGGCGGGTGGGGTGGTGAGGTAAAAAATAAGAAAGGGAGTTTAAAAAACTAAAAAAGGGAGGAAAGCAATGAAAGTGAAAATGGTTGCCTTTATGTTTCTGGCGATGCTGCTGGCCCTGGCGGCCACCCCTGTCTATGCCGATATTGCCCCGACGCTGCCACACGCCTTCTACGGTGCGGTGGCTATAAATGGCAGCCCGGCACCGGTGGGTACTCTGGTTAAGGTGATGGGAGAGGGGGTTCAGACCGGAGTCGGCACTAATCCCATAGAAACTACCGTTGCGGGTGAGTATGGCGGCGGCACAGACCCGATGGCGCCCAAGCTTGTTGTCCAGGGGAGTGTAGCCGATGGAACTACAGTAACCTTCTATGTAAACGGTTTTTCTACCGGGCAGACTGCCACGTGGCATAGTGGCGAGGTGACCGAAGTAGATCTGGCGGTTACTATAGAAGAGGACGCAGTCCCCGATGAGCCAGACGACTCAACGCCTCCGGATACGGGCGACTCAACGCCTCCGGATACGGGCGACTCAACGCCTCCGGATACGGGCGACTCAACGCCTCCGGATACGGGCGACTCGACGCCACCCGGCTCATCTGGGCCAGGGCCTGAGGGAGACTCCTCAGGATCATTGTTGCCACCGTCGGGGCCCTCGGCCGGTTCTGGCGGCGTGCCAGTTCTGTGGCTGATAATTGGCGGCGTGGTTTTGGTAGGATTAATCATAGCCTTTTGGGTAGCTAGAAGCAGAGCATATTAATTAGGTAGTTAGCATTTTTAGGCCCTCGGCCGCAAGAGCAGCCGAGGGCTGGCCTCTTTTACTCAGACTGCTATAATAGAGAGTGATGCGCAGATTTTTAAAAGGTAAATCGATTCTAATTGCGGCTTTTTTAGTCGTCCTGTTAATGACCGCCTGCCCGCCGCCTGTTCCTTCCCCCGAAGCCACCATCGGGGAGATAAGAGCAGCCCATACCCTCTATGAGGGGCAAACAGTTACTATCGAGGGGGTGTATCAGGGGTGGCAGGGGGGCTATGGCAGTCCACCGGTAACCCGCAGCGATTGGCTGCTGGAAGATAACACCGGCTGGCTCTACGTTACCGGGAAGCCGGCTGGCGACCTTAACCCTCTGGATGATATCGGTCGTCCGATAAAGGTTACCGGGCAGATTGATCTAACCGAAGAAGGCGAGCCGTATTTAGTTGCCGAGGAGATAGAGATAGAAACGACCAAAGCCACCAGCTTGCTCCTGATTCAGATAAATTTAAGGCGGCAACAGCTTGCCGACCCCACGCCGGAGAGGCTAGAGCAGATGCAGGCCCGGGGAATGAATACAAAAGACCTGGAAATTCAAAGGATATTCGCCCACTTTGCCCAGGAGCCGACGGTAGAGCAATTAGATGAACTGGAGTCCATGGGCATTACCCCTTATCCCGACTCGTGGATACCTTCCGCCGGAGGGCCATCCGCCGGATTCCTGGTGGCCGATATGTCCATAGACAAGCTTGACGAGCTGATGAATAAAGATTACATAACACAACTGGATACCGCCGAACAGGCACTTGAGCCTTTAGCCTAAAAGGCACCATAGTTGCCTAAAGTTACCCAAGAGTCACCCAAAAGTACTATGAAATGTTGCCTCTTTTTGTTGACAGTAGGCAATATATTTGCTATACTGGTGCTCAACTGTCCACAATATTTAAGGAGGCAACTATGAAAACCCCCCTGAAGATCTTTGGCGCCATTTTCCTTTTATTGTTTCTGATTCTTGGTACCATGCCTGGTGTTTACGCTATTTCTCCATCTGGAAGTGAACCCCAGGCAATTTCATTTCCGGCGGCTGAGCCTGAGGCGAAGGTCAGCGTCTTGCTTTCTTTGCAGGTAGAGGCCAAGCTGCGCTGCCAGCAGGTTCAGCTAACAGCCGGCGAGTTGAGCATGATGCAGGCTGGGGGCATGAATATGGAAGACCTGGAGACACAGCGGATATTCATTCACCTTGCCCAGGAGCCGACGGTAAAGCAATTAGATGAACTGGAGTCCATGGGCATTACCCCTTATCCCGATTCCTGGATACCGCCGGTAGGGGAGTTCCCCACCGGCTTTATTGTGGCTGACATGCCTGTAGATAAGCTCGGCACGCTGGCGGGCATTGACTATGTCGCCCAGCTGGATACCGCCGAGCAGTTGCTAGAGCCGCAGAATGACCAGGCGGCAATTGCGATAAATGCCGACGATGTATGGGACTCTGGCTATGATGGCACCGGTGTCAGAATAGCCGTACTTGATTCTGGTCTGGACACTGCTCACCCTGATATCCCGGCGCCGGTAGCCAGTAAAGACTACTCAAGCTGGCCGGTGCTGGATGACACCATTGCCAATAGCGTTACCGGGCATGGTACCCATGTCGCCGGTTCGGCTCTGGGGCGGGGAACACAGTCCTCCGGAGCCGCCAGTGAATATAAGGGCATGGCACCGGATGCTGACCTTATCTTTCTCAAGATTGGTAATGATACTACTGGTAACGCTTCGCTTGATGCCATGACCAACGCCATTAAGGCGGCGGTAGATACCTATGAAGCCGATATTATAACCATGAGTTACGGTGGCTGGGGGGATTACCATGACGGTACCAGGCAAACCTCCCAGGCGGTTGATTACGCCTTCAGTCAGGGGGCGGTAGTCTTTATCTCGGCGGGTAATGAAGCCGCTAGCGGTGAGCATTACTCGGGCACGGTTGATGCCTACAGCAGCACAGGATTTATCCAGGTTGATGTTACCGGCTCCACCGAGAGCAATGCCGGGCTTGGCTTTAACCTGGTCTGGTTTGATGGTCTGGATGAAAACAATGACCTGGTTCTGGAGTATTACGATTCCACCCAGACGGCTATAGCCGATGTCTGGGCAAGTGCGCAGGAAGAGAGCTGGAAGGGTACCGAGCATGAGCTTTCCGGCTACGGCCCTGAAGCCGGCTGGTACTACTATCTGCCGGCGGGAAGCCCGACCTACTATCTGAAAGTCACCAACAATTCCGGTAGCCAGCAGTTCTTCCATATCTACTTTGAGGGTATTGCCAGCAACGGGGCTGCGGTAGAATTTCAGAACGCCGACCCGTTTTATACCCTTGGTTCACCGGCCGATGCCGAAAAGGCTATAGCCGTCGGCGCCTACACCAGCAGGAAGAACTGGATCGCTTATGACGGCATTAGCTATCATTTTATCAACCCCGAACTGACGGTGGGTACCATGGCCTATTTCAGCAGCCGCGGACCGAGGGTAGACAGCGGCGCGCCGCAGAAACCGAATCTGGCAGCCCCGGGCAGCGCCGTAATCTCGGTGCGTGACCAGGATGTCTATGCCTGGCCCGGAGGCGCCAGTGCTTACTTTGTTGACAACGATGGTCTGAACCTGGATGGCTCGGGTCCGGCGGATTACTACGTGATGCACGGCACCAGCATGGCCTGTCCCATTGCCGCCGGAGCCGCAGCTCTATTGCTTGAAGCCAATCCTGAGCTAAAGGGGCACCCGGCCGACGTCCGGAACCTGCTCCAGTCGACGGCTAGTTCGGTGGACGCCAACGATAATATAGACGGCTATGGTCTGCTCGATATCCAGGCGGCGGTAGACGCCACCGCTTCTGAGTTTGAGGCGGACTGGCTGTTTATGGTTTACCTTGATGCCGATAATAACCTGGAGAGTGCCGGCATAGATGATATGAACGAGATGGAAACCGCCGGCTCTACCGATAACGTTGCAATTGTGGTTCAGATGGACCGCGCCGAGCGCGACTATGCTGATGACACCACCAATGGGAACTGGACTGGCGCCAAGCGTTTCTACGTCACTCAGGATACCGACCAGTCGATTATTAACTCCCCGGTGATTGAAGACCTGGGAGAGGTGAATATGGGCGACCCGGCAGTACTGCAGAGCTTTATTGAGTGGACGGTGGCCAACTACCCGGCCCAGAATTATGCCCTTGTGCTGTGGAACCACGGCAGCGGCTGGAGGGAGAGAGAGGGCAGTGGTGAGACGGTAAAGTCCATCTGCGTTGATGACGAGTCTGGCGATGAGCTGACCATGACCGAACTCCGCAGCGCCCTGAACGCGGCCAACCTCAACACCGGTAAAACGCTGGATATCGTTGGTTTTGATGCCTGCCTGATGCAAATGGCCGAGGTAGCCTATCAGGTGATGGGCAGTGCCAGTCGTCCTCTGGTTGACATAACCGTGGGCTCGGAGGAAACCGAACCCGGTGACGGCTGGGATTATGCCGCCACTCTCACCGCACTGACCGCCAACCCGGCGATGACACCGGCGGGGCTGGCTGCCCAGATAGTTAGCGACTATGTAGGCTTCTACAGCTCCAGCTGGGATATAACCCAGTCGGGTGTTGACCTGGATTATATGGAGGCGCTGGCGACCGCCGTTGATAGCTTTGCCATAGCCATGACCAACGCCCCCGGCGACTGGACGGCCATAAGCACGGCCAGAAGCTCGGCGCAGGAATACTACTATTACTACTATATAGACCTATACCACTTTGCCCAGCTGGTAAATCAGGATGCCACTATCAGCCAGACGGTCAGAGATGCCGCCAGTGACGTGATGGCGGCGGTCACTAACGCCGTTATTACCGAAGGCCATACGGCATCGGTGGGCGACTCTCACGGGCTGTCCATCTACTACCCGGAGACTTCCGGCGATTACTTTCCTGCCTATGAGACTGATGTCTTGTTTACCACCGATACCCACTGGGATGAATTCCTCTATGCCATATTCTTTACGTCTCCGTCCATTCCCGATATCACGGTGTCTCCGACCAGCTTTGATGTTGCCCTGGCGCCCGATACCACTGAGGATTACACCCTGACCATCAGTAATGATGGCACCGGTGAGCTCACCTATGACATCAGTGACCAGGAAGCCAGCGGCGGTTCGGAGCCGACCGGCACTGAGGACAGCCCGGCAACGGCTAAAGAAGAGATGATTTCCAGGAGTCCTGACCTGACCCTGGTCAATACCGAATATGACATGGCCATTTCAGTTGAAGATGTTGCCCAATCTGACGGCATCGGCCGGTATACCGAGGCTACCTCCAGTGAAATGCTGCTGCTTTATGGGTATCCCTACGCCTGGAGCTCCTACATGACGGTCCAGCTGGATGGCAGCGATTACTATCAAGACTACACCATGGATACCTATGTAACCCAGACGCCTGTCGTTGATGGCAACAGTATAACCACGCAGT
>Ga0307426_1000849_pt1 | contig 20803 bp, 17 predicted proteins | sample SalMarWE160340MG_FD_202165 | JGI IMG/M metagenome (GOLD analysis project Ga0307426, IMG submission 202165) | Salt marsh sediment microbial communities from the Plum Island Ecosystem LTER, Massachusetts, United States - WE1603-40 | ecosystem: Environmental > Aquatic > Marine > Intertidal zone >...
GTGCCGGCTGCGACTGAAGGAGTATCCGGAGATTTTATCGGGACATATTATTCTGGCGCGGGCACTGTTTCATTCCGGGCAGTACGAGGCGGCCGAAGAGGAATTTTACAATATTCTTAAAAAAGACCCGAATAATTTGGCGGCGTTGAAATATTTGGGCGACTTGAAATTCAGAGCCGGCGATGAAGTCACCGCCTTTTCGTACTATAATAAAGTGTTGATTATTGACCTGTATTCGAAAGCCCTGATCTCGCCAATCGAAGGAGCGACAGCCGAAGAAACAAAGGCCTTGATTATCAAAAAAGGGCGAGAAGATATCAGTGTTGATGAGGGTAACCTTCGCGAGATACCATTTAAAACCGAAACTGCCGGCGATTTGCTGTCTTCGCAAGGGCATCTCCGTCTGGCGCTGAAAGTATTTCAGCATCTGGCGGCAGAATCACCGAATCAGCGGATTCTGGAAAAACTGGAAAAGATAAAGACGGCATTAAAAGATAAAGAAGGAAAACGATGTATAAAGAGCGAATTAAAAAATTTCAGGCGATCCTGAAAAAGGAAAATCTCGACGGTTTTATTGTCGGCCCGCTGGCGGTCGATATTGTCGGGCCGTATAATATTCGATACCTGTGCGGCTTCAGCGGCGATACCGGCCTGTTGATTGTGACATTAAAATCGGCTTACTTGCTGTGCGACGGCCGATTCCACGAGCAGGCGCGAAAAGAGGTCAAGGGCGCGCGGGTAATGCCGACCAAAACACAGCCCGCTATTGAGCTTAAAGCACTGACGCAGTTTCACGGCAGGAATCTCAGATACGGCTACGAGCCCGAGAATTTGACCTGCGGGCAATTACAGATAATTCGGCAGAATCTGGAAGGCGTTATAATGATTCCGGTGGAGGGAGCGGTCGAATCACTTTCGGTAATTAAAGACAAAATCGAGGTGGAACTTATTCAGAAAGCGATTGATATAACCGATACTGCATTTGATCGGATATTGGGCTATTTGAAACCGGGTTTGAGAGAAAACGAGGTCTGTGCGGAGTTGGAATATCAGATGAAAATGCTCGGTTCGCCCAAGCCGGCTTTCGACACCATTATCGCGTCGGGCTATAGGTCGGCGCTTCCGCACGGAGTGGCTTCGAATAAGAAAATCGCCAAAGGTAATTTTGTGACATTTGATTTTGGCGCCAGCTATAGAGGTTATGTGGCGGATATGACGCGCACGGTTGTGGTGGGTAAAGCAACTTCAAGGCAGAAAAAGGTTTACAACGCTGTTTTAAGGGCGCAAATGGCTGCTATTCGCAAGGTTAAGGCCGGAGTAAGCGGTAAGGCTGTTGACGCTGCGGCAAGAAATAGTATTGATAGAGCAGGATATAAGAGATATTTCAATCACGGAACCGGCCATGGTATAGGCATTTACATCCATTGCCGGCCATATCTGGGCACAAGAAGCGCCGATATCCTCAAGCGCGGCATGGTCATAACAGTCGAGCCGGGAATTTATATCCCGGGATGGGGCGGGGTAAGGATCGAGGATGACGTTTTGGTTACCAATAAAAGCGGTCGGGTAATGAACTCATCGCCAAAAAAATTGTTGGAAGTATAGTTTGAAAATATTATCTTTTCGGGTCGTCAAAACCTGAAGAGGTTTGTTATGAAAGAAAAAACGATCAGGAAATTAATTCGGCTGGTTGAGGAATCCGATATTGATCAACTGGAAGTAACCAGTTGGGGACGCAAAGTCCGGATAACCAAGCGTATGGCGGAAGGCAACGGCCATTCCGATCAACCGGCGGTTCTCAGGAATATCCCCTTGGCATCTGCTCAACCGCTGCAAACAGAGGCGAAGCTGCCTTCGACAGTCCCACCCGAACCGACGGCCGGACTTATTGAAATTAAAGCTCCGATGGTAGGGACATTTTATACGGCTCCGGCCCCGGATACCCCCCCGTACGTTTCTCTTAATCAAAAAATAGAAGTCGGGCAAGTGGTGTGTATAGTTGAGGCCATGAAACTGATGAATGAGATTGAATCCGAGACTGCCGGACGCGTATCCAAAATTATGGTTGAAAATGGCCAGCCGGTTGAATTCGGCCAGGTGTTATTCTTAATCGACACCGCCGGATAGTTTACTTTTGTGGGGCACCTATGAATTTAAAGCAGATACTTGTCGAAATGTTGAATCGGAAAGCCTCGGACCTGCATATCCGAGTTGGTATCCGGCCGCATCTGAGAGTCAACGGACGGCTCGAGCAAATCAGCGCCGATCCTTTCACAATTGATGATTTGAATAATATCGTCGGTCAGATTCTCAATGAACAACAGCAGGAACGCTTTCGGAAAAAGAATGAAATGGATCTGGCTCTTTCAGTGGCGAAACTGGGGCGTTTCAGAATAAATCTTTTCCGTCAGCGGGGAACGACCGGAATAGCGATTCGTGCGGTGAATACCGTTATTCCCAATTTTGAAGAGCTGAATTTACCCGAGACAATACGAAAACTATCGTTGGAAAAGAGAGGACTGATAGTTATTACGGGGACAACCGGGTCAGGAAAATCAACGACTTTGGCTTCCATGATCGAGTATATGAATTCCAACCGCTTGGACAATGTTTTAACGGTTGAAGATCCTATTGAATATATTTATCGCGATAAGAAGTGCATTGTTTCCCAGCGTGAGGTAGGTGCTGATACGGAATCGTTTGCCACCGCCCTGCGGCATGCCCTGCGGCAGGATCCGGATATTATTTTGATTGGTGAGATTCGCGATATTGACACAATGTCAATCGCTTTGACCGCCGCTGATACCGGACATCTGGTCCTGACGACTTTGCACACGCTTAATACGGTGGAAACGGTCTCGCGAATCATTTCATTTTATCCACCGCACCAGCATCAGCAAATAAGGCTTCTTCTGGCGGGGACATTAAAAGCGGTTGTCTGCCAGAGGTTGTTAGCCAGATGCGATATGCCCGGCCGTGTCCCGGCTTTGGAAATTTTAATCTCAACCGCAGCGGTCAAGGATTATTTACTTGATCCTGAGAAAACATCGGCTATACCTGATCTGATAGAGGATGGCGGTCAATATGGCATGCTGTCATTCGACCAATCGATTATGGGCTTGTATAAAGCAGGTATGATTTCGTTCGAGGAAGCGATAAACCAATGCACCAATCCGGATGAATTTGATATGCGCGTCCGAGGCATTATGGGCGCCTCAGACAGGTGGGAAGGTAAAGGGAAAGATATTAAGGAAGAACAGCCTGGCGATATCACGAATTTCTGAGATTACCCGCGTTTGAAAGCAGGAAAATAATTGTTTAGAAAAATATTAATAGCCAACCGAGGCGAAATAGCCCTGAGGGTCATCAGGGCCTGCCGCGAATTAGGCATAAAAACGGTTGCGGTGTATAGCGAGGCCGATCGCGATTCACTTCATGTCCGTTTTGCCGATCAGAGCGTTTGTATCGGGCCGCCGCCGGCGTCAGCCAGTTATCTCGATCCTAAAAGAATAATCGCTGCCGCCGAGGTAACCAATGCCGATGCCATACACCCCGGATACGGCTTTCTGGCCGAAAATGCCGATTTTGCTGAAATCTGCGAATCATGTGATATTGCATTTATCGGTCCCAGCCCCGATATGATTCGGAAAATGGGTGATAAGGGGATGGCTAAAAAAATGATGAGGGATGCCGGGATCCCCATTATTCCCGGTTCCGACGGTATCGTCGAGAATGTCGAGGCGGCGCGCTCTGTCGCCCTGGATATCGGCTACCCGGTTTTAATTAAGGCGGTCGCCGGTGGAGGCGGACGCGGTATGCGGTTGTGTCGTGATGAATCGGAATTGGAGGTCAGCTTTCAAACCGCGCGGGCCGAAGCCGAAGCGGCCTTCAGCAACGCCGACGTGTATATTGAAAAGGTAATTCTTAATCCGCATCATGTGGAAATCCAGCTGATGGGCGATTCTTTCGGTGACATAGTGCATTTCGGCGAGCGTGATTGTTCGATTCAGCGGCGCCATCAAAAATTAATCGAAGAAGCACCATCGCCGATCGTGACACCGGAATTACGGGCTCTGATGGGTCGGACGGCCGTGAGGGGGGCTTCGACAATCGGTTACCTCGGGGCGGGGACAATGGAGTTCCTTGTTGATAATGAACAGAATTTTTATTTTATGGAGATGAATACCCGGATTCAGGTGGAGCATCCGATATCCGAAGAGTCAAACGATGTGGATCTGGTCAAAGAACAGATTCGAGTCGGGGCGGACGAAAAACTGCGCTACCGGCAGGAAGATGTTGTTATGAAGTGGCATTCGATTGAATGCCGTATCAACGCCGAAGACCCCGACAATGATTTTAGGCCGACCCCGGGCGAGATCACGTCGATAAATATTCCCGGGGGCAGGGGTGTTCGGGTCGACACCGCCGCTTATGCCGGATACGTGATTCCGCCGTATTATGATTCGATGATTGCCAAGTTGATTGTTCGGGCGTTGACGCGTCGCAACGCCATCGAAAAAATGAAATATGCTCTCGAAGATTTTATCATCGAAGGTGTCCCGACCACGATCAGTGTCCATAAGAAAATTCTGAACCATCCGGATTTTGTCGCGGGGAATTTCGACACCGGATTTATCCAGAAAATGGGGCAGTTTACCAAAAAACCGTCATCGTTGACAAAAGTAATTACAAATGAAAAAAGATAACTGTGGAGGTAGAATTTGAATATTCCAGCTGATCTGAAATACACTAAAGAGCACGAATGGATTAAAGCCGATGGCAACAAAGCCGCAATCGGTATCACCGATTACGCTCAGGGAGAACTGGGCGACGTTGTTTTTGTCGAACTCCCGGCCGTGGGAAGCGAGGTCAAAGCCATGGAGAGTTTTGGGACGATCGAGGCGGTTAAGGCGGTTTCGGATCTTTTCTCGCCGATTTGCGGAAGGGTGATCGAGGTAAATGAGATTCTTGAAGACAACCCGATGGTTGTCAATCGCGACCCGTACGGAGACGGCTGGATGATTAAAGTCGAAATGAATGACAGCTCCGAACTCGAGGCGCTTCTCTCGGCGGAAGATTATCGCTCGTTGGTCGAATAAAACTATCATGGTGTATATCCCCAATACCGACAAGGATCGAAAATTAATGTTCGAGGAAATCGGCGTCGCCGGTTTTGACGATCTCCTTCAGCCTGTTCCGGAAAATATTCGTCTGAAGGTACAATTAGAACTCCCGGAACCGCTTTCCGAGATAGCACTTTTGTCGGAAATAAAAAAAATCTCCTGCGAGAATAAATGTAATTTGACCATTTTTGCCGGCGGCGGGGTGTATGACCATTTTATTCCCGCAGCGTTGGAAAACTTGATCAGTCGGCCGGAGTTTGCTACGGCCTACACACCGTATCAGGCGGAAGTGTCGCAGGGGACGCTGCAGGTTATCTATGAATTCCAATCGCATATCTGCCGGCTGACCGGGATGGATGCGGCCAACGCGTCGATGTACGACGGCGCTTCGGCTGCCGCCGAGGCGGCTTCCCTGTCGCTTGGTAAAACAAAGCGATCGAAAATAGTCATATCCGAAACAGTCAATCCGCTCTATCGGGAAGTCATAAAGACGTACCTTTCAGGCCGTAATGTGGAAACAGTCATTGTCCCGCATGACGCCGGAACCACCGATTTTAATCGTTTACAGGCAGCTGTCGATGATAGCACGGCATGTACGATATTATCCCAACCGAATTTTTTCGGTCTGATTGAAGATGTCCAGATCGGTGCGGATATGATACACAATGTCGGCGGTTTGCTGGCGCTGACGATTGATCCCATATCGGCGGCGCTGTTAAAAACACCGGCAGAATGCGGAGCCGATATTGTTGTCGGTGAGGGACAACCACTGGGGATACCATTGAATTATGGCGGACCGTTGCTCGGTTTTTTTGCGGTTCGCAAAGAATTGGTTCGGCAACTTCCGGGCCGGCTGGTGGCGCGCACCGAAGATGAAGCAGGTAATCCCGGATTCGTTCTGACGCTGCAAACGCGCGAGCAACATATCCGCAGGGAAAAAGCCACCTCCAATATCTGTACCAATCAGGCGCTGTGTGCCACGATGGCAACGATTTATATGTCTCTGATGGGCAAATATGGTCTGAAGCAGATTGCTTTGTTGTCGATGGATAAAGCGTATCGCGCTTTCGAAAAGATCGGCACTGTTTCCGGCTTCGATCCTTATTTTAACGGCAGCTTCGTAAAGGAATTTGTAATAAGGACTCCAATTCCGGCTAAAGATATCATAAACAAGTTGATCGAGGAAAAATCGATACTACCGGGAATAAGTCTGCATAAGTATTATCCCGGAATGGAGAACGCCTTAATGGTTGCAATAACCGAAAAGAGAACCGAGGCCGAGATTGAAATGTTCGGTCGGGCCCTGGAAGAGTATACGACCGATGCCGTATTGTCCAAAATGTAAGGAGAGTTTTGCCGGTGATTTGACCACCTGCCCCAATTGCGGCTATGATTTTGATAATAATGATATCGATCCCGAGGAGCATGAATGGATTATGATTGCGAAGATTTTCGATAAAACCTCGGCTGACTATGCTCAGGAGACCTTGAAATCTTATGGGATTCCCTCGGTTATTTTTTCGGAATCGGGATTCTTCGGGCAGGTCGGATTAAATCTACCGTCCGTTACGGGCAAAGGATATGGAAAGTTCCAGGTCCATGTCCCGGTTCAATTTCGCGAAGAAGCCGAAGATATTTTGGATATGATTCTGGGTGAGGAGTGGGAGCGGACAGAATAGCGAAGAAAGGATTTATTTATATGGAAAGGAAAACATGATGAGGAAAGGATTAAGAGTCGAATTGCTTTCTTTGGCATTCATATTTGCACTTGGTGTCATTTTGATAAATGGCTGCAGCAAAAAGGCCGGTAAGACCGTTGCCGGAGAGCAGCAGGGTATTGCATTTGTTACCGATTATGATTCAGCGCTCGCGACCGCGCAGCAAAAGGGTCAGAAGATTCTGATTGATTTCTACACTGATTGGTGCCAGTGGTGTAAAACACTTGATACGGTTACTTACGTCGATTCAGGCGTTATTGCTTTATCAAAGACGATAGTATTTGCCAAGATAAATGCTGAGGTCGATACTCTGACGGCACAGAAGTATAAAATCCAGGGTTACCCGACTATTGTTTTGACGAACAGTGACGGCACCGAAATCGATCGTATCGGTGGCTTTCTCGAACCTGATGAATATCTGGAGACGGTCGATAATTATCTCCACGACAGGGAGACATTAAGCGATTATCTTCGCCGGGCCGACACCAATACAACGATAGAGGTAAATTATATTCTGGCCAACAAATATTCCGATCGAGGTTTGAATAAGGAGGCGCTGGACTATTTTAATAAAGTCGTTAAGGCGGATCCGAAATATGAGGATACTCTGACTTCCGACGCCATGTTGTCGATTGGCAGTATATATCTTCGTGATGATGATTTTGATAAGTCGTTTGACCAATTCAAGAAAGTTATGAAAGCTTTCGAAGGATCCGAAACCGAAGCCGACGCCATGTTATGGCTGGCTTACGCTTATCGGAAACGCGGCGAAAGTAGTGACACCGCCAGCGCAATCAGACTGTATGAAGATTTCCTTAAAAAATTTCCAGATAGCCCGGACACTTCGCATGCCATCTCAATGCTCGACAGGCTAAAAAATCCGCCTCCGCCGGAGGAAGAAGGCGAATAATAATCGATTGTTTTGCGATGAGTAAAGAATTATTGATATATGGGAAATCTTCACCCGGACGGGTAGGCTGCCCGCTGCCGCAGACATCGCGCAGCGAGCGGGAGCTTCTGGATCGAATTCCGGAAAAGTATCGTCGCCGCAATGACGCGCCTCTTCCGGAGGTGACCGAAGGTGAAGTCGTGCGGCACTATATCGGCCTGTCGGTCAAGAATCATCATATCGACAAGGGCTTTTATCCGCTCGGCTCCTGCACCATGAAATATAATCCCAAACTTAACGACAAGGCGGCCGGTTTGGCTGGCTTTGTAAATGTGCATCCTTATGCACCGGAAAAAACCGCACAGGGGACATTGCGAATTATGTATGAATTGGGCGAATATTTGAAGGAGATTTCGGGCTTCGACGAAATTTCTCTGCAGCCTGCGGCCGGCGCTCAGGGTGAATTTACCGGGCTTCTGATAATCAGGGCGTATCATAAAGACAAGAGGGATATACGTAGGAAAATCCTGATTCCCGACTCGGCGCACGGGACGAATCCGGCTTCGGTCAGTCTGGCCGGTTATGAAATGGTGCTGGTAAAATCGAATGAAAACGGCATAATCTCCCCCGACGCGATTAAAGCCGTAATCGATGAAGACACGGCCGGTCTGATGCTGACCAATCCCAACACGCTGGGGCTGTTTGAGTCGAACATAGAGAAGATAGCCGGGATAATCCACGATGCCGGCGCTTTTTTGTATATGGATGGAGCCAATCTGAATGCGCAATTGGGGATAGTCAAGCCGGGCAAAATCGGTTTTGACATTTTGCATTTTAATCTGCATAAAACGTTTTCGACACCGCACGGTGGCGGCGGTCCGGGCGCCGGAGCGGTGGCGGTCACGAAAGAACTGGGGCAGTACTTGCCGGTGCCGGTAGTCGCACAGGATTCCGGTAATAAAAGACATTTCTTTCTAAACTACGATTTACCGAAATCTATCGGGCGGTTGCATACGTTTTATGGTAATGTCGCCAATGATATCCGGGCGTACGCCTATATCAGAACACTCGGTTCCGACGGATTAAGGCGGGTATCGGAAAATGCGATTATTAATGCCAATTATTTAATGGCCTTATTGAAACATGAATATGATGTGCCGTTTGATTCAATTTGCCAGCATGAATTTGTACTATCGTGTAATCGTCAAAAGAAAAAGGGCGTCAGGGCGCTGGATATTGCCAAGCGATTGCTCGATTTTGGATTCCATGCGCCGACCGTCTATTTTCCCTTGATTGTTCCGGAAGCCTTTATGATCGAGCCGACCGAGACTGAAAGTCGTACAACGCTAGAAAAATTCGCGGAGACACTTATTGAAATATCTCAAAATTCCGAAGCTGAAGCCGAAAAAATTCGGCACGCGCCGTATACAACGCCGGTTCGAAGATTGAATGAGGTCAAGGCAGCTCGGGAATTGGATATATGTTATAAAGAATAATTGATAAACAGCTTGATAAATACCGCCCGGTTGTCTAAACTGTCGGCGGTTTTTTTATTATGATAAAATTCGAAAATGTCTCATATACCTATTCCGACGGCACGACAGCGCTGAAAGATGTTAATTTATTCCTGAATAAAGGGGAGAGGATCGCTGCTGTCGGGGGAAACGGTTCGGGAAAGACGACTCTGGCGCTGTTGATAAACGGTATTCTTAGAGCTAAGAGCGGAAAAATCGAGATCGGTGGGTTGGATCCTTCCGATGATGAAGACAATATTCTATTGAAACGCAAAGTCGGTTTGGTTTTTCAGAACCCTGATAATCAACTGGTTTCGACCACGGTCGAGCGCGAAATAGCCTTTTCGCTGGAGAATATGAATGTCCCGTACCCGGAAATGAAGAACCGTGTCGAGCAGGCGCTGAAACTTTTTAATCTCAAGGAATATCGCGACCGGCTCAACTCCGATTTATCCGGAGGTGAGAAACAAAGGCTGGCGCTGGCGGCGGTCATGGTAGCCGAGCCCGAGATACTTATTCTTGACGAACCGGGTTCGTATCTTGACGAATCAGGCAAGCGGCTTCTTGACGATGCCGTGAACAGGCTTTTAAGTGAGAAGGAAGATTTGACGTTGATAAGAATCACGCAGTATTCAAATATTGCGGCTGGATACGACCGGATGCTGGTTTTTGATCATGGTCGAATTATCGCCGATGATACCCCCGACGCCATCTTTTCCCGTAAAGATATTCACCGGACGATTGGAATCGAGATACCGCTTACGTATCGGATAAAGAGCACTTTGACGCACGCCAAGGACGTAATTGAAACTAATGATAATAATATTCCTCGGATAAAGATTGTAAAATCAGTTGCATTGCAGTCGGTCTCATTCGGATATAATGATTATGGCAAAAATCGTTATCTTTTTGACAATGTCAGTCTGGAAATCAAAAGCGATAAAGTATATGGATTGGTCGGTCGTTCCGGAAGCGGCAAAACAACGCTGATTCAACTTTTGGCCGGATTGCTCAAACCGCGAAAGGGCAAAGTCATCTATGGCGGTTTTGAATCTAATCCGGGAGATTTGGCGGTTGCATTTCAGCAATCGGAGAGGCAGTTTTTTCTTGAGACGGTCGATCGAGAAATCAGATTTGGCGCCGAAAACATGAAGCGACATAATATCGAAGCAATCGTCAATAATTGTTATCGCCTGATAGGCCTGGACAGAGAAAAATATTGTCGGCGCAATCCGTTTACTTTATCGGGTGGCGAGAAGCGGCGGGTCGCTTTTGGAGCCATTCTATCTCTTGAGCCGATATTCATTTTTTTTGATGAGCCGACCTGCGCCCTTGATCATAAAGGAATTTATCTGTTTAAAAAAACGGTCAACCGCTTGAAATCCGAAGGAGTCGGCGTTGTAATAATCTCTCATTACGGGAATATAATATTCGATCTGGCTGATGATATTATTGTTTTGGACAAAGGGGTGGTCGTATCGGTTAGTTCCAAAAGAGATTTTTTTAATTCGGTTAATTATCAGGATTATCTATCGGTTCCGGATTCGGTCTCCTATCAGATTGAAAAATTCGGCAGTTTACGGTACTTCTCCGAGCGTGAGCTATTCGATAATTTATGATTTATATCATTAGATAGCTTATAAGCTTATGTGTCATCGTTAATAAAATACTTTAAGTGACTAATTAATGCTTGATTATCGCTTGATTATCGATATAATCACTACAATTAAACCTTTTAAGGTCGTCCTGTGAGGCGACCAAAGGGATAAAATGAGGCTGGCTCTTAAATTTATCTTACGAAATATATACAATATTGAATTTGATTAAAATTACTCAACTTTGGGTGCGCCCTGTAAATTTAGCGAACAACCACATAAGGAGGCCATTTGCCACGTTATAAATCCGAGATCATATTGAACCAGAAAGGAATGATTCGGGCCATAATCCGGATTGCCCATGAAATTCTGGAGCGTAATAACGGTGCGGAGACATTAGCCATTGTCGGGATATTCACCCGTGGTGCGACACTGGCCAAAAGGATTGCCGAAAAAATTAATCAAATCGAGGGAGTCAATATCCCGGTTGGCTTTCTCGATATAAATCTTTATCGGGACGATGTCCACTCTAAACTCGACCAGCCGATTATCCAAAGGACCGAAATTCTGTTTGATATCGTTGATCGAAATATCATCCTGGTTGATGATGTCCTTTTTACCGGTCGGACGATCCGGTCGGCTCTGGATGCGCTTATCGATTTCGGCCGGCCGCGGTCGATCCAGCTGGCCGTTTTGGTGGATCGCGGGCATCGCGAATTACCCATCAGGCCGGATTATGTCGGCAAAAATATCCCGACTTCAAAGGATGACAAAGTGCAGGTTCAGCTTGAAGAGATAGATAAAGAGGATGTGGTTATATTTGAAAAATACGGGCTCAGGAAAGAACCTGCGAAAAAGCATGGCCGCAAAAAGAATAAAACCGGTCGGGGAGGTGCAAAATGAAATTAAAGTCAAGGCATCTTCTGGGCCTGGAGGGCCTGGCGGCCGAGGAAATTACCTTGATTCTGGATACAGCCGAATCCTTTCGGGAAATTATCGAGCGGCCGATTAAAAAAGTCCCGACGCTGCGCGGTGTGACAATATTGAATCTGTTTTATGAACCGTCGACGCGGACCCGAATTTCATTCGAGCTGGCCGAGAAAAGATTGTCAGCCGATACTATAAGCTTTTCTAAATCGATGTCATCCGTGAAAAAAGGCGAATCGCTCAAAGATACGGTGCGCAATATCGAAGCGCTTAAGATAAATATGATTGTCATAAGGCATTCTTCATCCGGCGCACCTTATTTATTAACCCGGTGTACCGATTCGAATATTATCAACGCCGGTGACGGTCGCCACGAACATCCGACTCAAGCCCTGCTGGATTTGTTCACTATCCGCCGAAAATACAAGAAGCTGAAAGGCCTGCGGGTCGTTTTGGTCGGTGATGTTAAACATTCCCGGGTGGTGCGCTCGAATATCTGGGGACTCAAGGCGATGGGCGCATCGGTAGCACTCTGCGCACCTTCAACATTGCTTCCGTACGAAGTCGATAAATTCGGAGTCGATGTCTACACCAATGTCGAGGAGGCCATCGACGGGGCCGACGTTGTCAACATCATGCGCATACAATTGGAGCGTCAGCAGGCCGGGCTGTTTCCCTCACAGCGGGAATATACCAACCTGTTCGGGATAACGAAGGAACGATTGAAACTTCTCAATAAAAATTTTACGATTATGCATCCGGGGCCGATGAATCGCGGTATCGAGATTACTTCGGAGGTAGCCGACGGTAAGTCATCGGTCATACTGGAGCAGGTCACGAACGGACAGGCGATAAGGATGGCGGTGTTGTACTTACTTTCCGGCAAGAAGGAGGAGACTGAATAAATGGCTAAAGCGAAATATGATCTGGTCATAAAGGGCGGTCGAGTCGTCGATCCGGAACTTGGTTTCGGCAGTGAAGCCTATATTTTTATTGCCGACGGAAAAATCTCCGAAATATCGAAAGAGACGGCGGCAATCAGAAAAAAAGTCGCGGCTCTTCCTGCAGAAAAGGTTATTGATGCCACCGGCAAGCTGGTCACACCGGGATTGATTGATATGCATGTTCATCTTCGCGAACCGGGTCGGGAGGACAAAGAGACGGTCACGACCGGATGCCAGGCGGCGGCGGCCGGGGGTTTTACCTCGGTGTGTTGCATGCCGAACACTTCGCCCGCGATCGACAATCAGGAGGCGGTGAAATTCGTTCTGTCACGCGCCGAATACGCCGACGCTCGTGTCTATGTTATCGGTGCTATTACCAAAGGTCTGAAAGGGGAGGAGCTGGCGGAAATCGGCGATCTGGTCAAAACCGGGGCGGTGGCAATATCCGATGACGGCAACTATGTCCAAAATCCGGAAATCATGAGACGTGCGCTGGAATACGCGGGGATGTTTAAGATTCCGATTATCACTCATGCTGAGGATCAATATCTGTGCGCCGACGGGGTCATGAATGAATCGTACGAAGGTTCGCGGCTGGGACTGAAAGGCCGACCGGCGGTCGGCGAGGTAATCGCCGTTCTGCGCGATATAAAACTCTGTCAGTTTGTCGGGGGCCGGCTGCATGTGGCTCATGTCTCGACGGCCGGCGCGGTCGCGGCGATCAGAGAAGCGAAAAAAGAAGGAATTAAAGTGACGGCCGAAGTGGCGCCACATCATTTTTCGCTGACTGACGAGGAAATCGGCAAAGAGTTTAATACCAACCTGAGAGTCAATCCTCCGCTTCGAACTCAAAAAGATGTCGAGGCTGTGGTCGAGGCTTTGGTTGATGGGACCATCGATTGTATTGCGTCCGATCATGCGCCGCACTCGGAAGAAGAAAAGGACGTCGAGTTCGACATGGCGCCGCCGGGGATGATAGGTCTGGAGACGACCCTGGGTCTGGTAAAAACCAGATTAATCGATAAGGGATATTTGTCGTGGGGCGATGCGGTCAGGAAAATGACCTACAATCCGGCGCGGATTCTTGGATTGCCTGGAGGTAAGCTGGAAGTGGGCGCGGCGGCCGATATCACGGTTATCGATCCGGACAAAAAGTGGACGGTTAGGAAAGAAAAATTCCGCTCCAAGTCGAAAAACTCACCCTTTATCGGTTGGAAATTATCGGCAAAAGTGGCCTATACGATCTTGGGCGGTAGAGTAGTATATAAGGGATAGAATTTCAGCCGTTGCACGAAAATGTGCGCTCTCAACTGATTTTATCCGCCTATAAGCCCAGCTCCGAGATTTCGAATTCGAATTTGGACGGTTTCAAACGAACCAGCCAGCCCTCCTTGAATGGGTCTTCATACAACAAACGGGCGTCGTTAACGAGTTTACTGTTAACATCGACAACCGTTCCTGATAATGGTGAGAGGACGGTATGTGATTGCATATCGGCCGTAAAGACGCGAAAATAGACCGATCCCTGGCGCAGCTCATCCCCTGGCGACGGCAAAAATATATTCTGGATTTTTCCGACTTTTTCAAGGAATGATTTTTCCACACCCATGATAACATTACCGCTTTCCTCGAGCATTAGCCAGCCATGCTCACCGACATGTTTCGGGGCGGACGCAGGCGATGGAGAAACATCTGATTGGGGCAACTCACCATTATCGTCGATTTGTGATTCAAATGTCTCGACCAGATTGGCGGCGCGATGCACTACCGAAATCAATTCGGCTTTTGTAAACGGTTTGGCGATATAATCGAAGGCGCCCAGTTGCGTCGCCTGCAGAGCAGTGTCGATGGTGGCATAGCCGGTAACCATGATTATCGGCGTATGCGGCTGCTTCGCCTTCGCAATCTTCATAAATTCCAGGCCGTCTATTTCCGGCATCATCAGGTCGGTCAAAATTATATCAATCGGTTCGATTTCTAAAAGTTCCAACCCTTCCGGGGCGGAAGATATAAGATGAAGCACATAATTCTCTGTGCGGAGATGTCGATTGATACTGTCCAGGACAACCTGTTCATCATCAACGACCAGTATACTTAATTTACGTCCCATGATTTCTCCCTAAATATCTATACGTAAATACTTAAGTCTTTTTATCCTCAATTAATGCCGGCAGGCAAATGCGAAAGACGGCACCGCCATTATCGGCCTTTTCGACTTCGATAACGCCGCGGTGTCTTTGAACAATCCCCTGGCTGACCGCTAATCCCAGACCATTAGTTCCTTTTGTGGAAAAGAAGGGATCAAAGATTTTGTTGATAATATTATTCGGAATGCCGGGGCCATTGTCTTCAACCGCAATAACGCATCTTCCATATCGGCGTTCAAACAAAGAATGAATAATAATCGTTCCGACTCCCTCCATAGCATCGGAGGCGTTTAACATCAGATTCAGGATGACCTGTTGCAGCTGACGCCGGTCACATTCGATATCTGGCAGGTTTTTCGCGAGATTTATTTGAATCGTAATATTTCGAAATTGCGGCAGTTTTTGTACCATCAGGAGTGAGCGCTCGACGACCTGATTGGGGTCTTTTTTTTCCAGTCGTAGTTTTTCCGCCCGCGAAAAATCAAGAAGACTGCGGACAATCTCGCGGCAACGTAAAGTCTCCCGGATGATGACGTTCAGATCCTTGTAATGAGGATCATCTTCTTTATATTCGGTAATCATATCTTCGGCAAAAGCGAGGACACCGGTTAAAGGATTATTTATCTCATGTGCAACTTCGGCCGCAATACCGCCCACGGCCGCCAATTTAGCGGTCTGGATCAATTGATCGTGAAGTTCTTTTTCGGCTGTCACATCGCGCGCAATGGTACACACACCGATAACGCTGCCGTCGTTGTCGGTCAGCGGAAAACGTACGGTCTGGTAATGGCGGTCCCGTCCATCGATTTCATATATTTCATCGTACGTCTTATGGCAACTGCAATCGATAACTTCCTCGTCGTGGTCGCGAATAATTCTAGAAATTTCGGGCGGCAGTAATTCTTCCGGCCTTTTGCCGACGAATTCTTCCGGATTACGATTAAACGAATGGGCGCAGACCGGATTGACAATGACATAACGCCCATTCAGGTCCTTTATGGATATCCAGTCGTCGGCTGAATCAATAAAACTTTTAAAACGCTGCTCGGCCCGCTCGACTTCGCGATGTAAAAGTATTCTTTCGGTTATTCTGTGCCAGGTTCCGACGATTGATTCCAGTTCCCGTTTGCTGCCGAGAATCGGCGTATGAGTAACCTCCCAGTATGCTTCCTCCGGAAAAGATGTCTGGCAAATCAATTCGCGCTGGCGGTTATTTTTAAGGACATCATTGAGTATATCTTCCACTTGCGGAAGATAAATTTCCAATTCGGTATTAGTAAGCAAGTCTTTATAACTCTTACCGACAATCTGCTCCGGGGAAAGACTTGAAAGCTGAGCGAAACCGGCATTGATTTTTGTGATACATTTGTCTTTGCCGAGCACGACGGTCGGTTCCGGGATGGTATCAAAAAGGCTCTGAAGGAAAAACCGCTCTTTTTCCAATTTCTGTTCCAGACGAGTCATCCTTTCCAACTGAAAATCACGCTCCTGGCGGGCGTTGGCGATATCCCAGAATATTCGTGCGACCGTATGATCTATCAATTTCATTCCTGTGGGAAGTATTTTGTAAATATTCAACAAGACCTCATCGTCGCCGGTGAGTTCGATAACCAGCTCAATATCCGGCAAAGACAATGCTTCGGTGATATTCGTTGTGGTTTGAATGCCCAATTCTTTTGCTCGACGCATCCCCGGGGCCCCGGAATCCGTATCAACGATACACTGAATGTCGAGTATTAACTCTTTAAGAAACGAACTTAAGGCGAGGTCAATAATCGCCAGGCATCCACGGCCGCCGCCGACTATTACGGTTTTCATCGCTTCTCGTTCTCCCCGGTAGATTTATTCGACTTAATATCATGGTTCTTTTTTGCGATGGAGCCGGAAGCAAAGTGAATTTCCAGCATTTCATAATACTCATCAAGTAATTGCTGCATGGTGGCATACCTTTTATGCGGTTTCATGGCGAAGTGCATGAGAATATCATTGAGCCTGCGGGGAATATACGGAAATAATTTTATCAGATTGATAATGCGATATTCATAAAAGGCGGAACCATCTTCGGAAGTCAGACTTTGTTTGACCTTATCGGAGAAATACTTGCTTTTCAAAACCAGATGAAAAGAATTGATGCCCTTACCGACCGTATAGTTGATTACATTTCCGATACTCCAGACATCAAAATCCTTTACATGCTGATTGAGGTCGAAATCGATCCATGAATAGTTACCGGTTTCAGAATCAATCAGAATATGATCATTACGAATATCGCCATGACAGGTTCCTTGTTCATGTAAAAATTTAATCGCTTCCATGCAATCGCTCAATTTCCAGAGTATCGCCGGCAAGTCTTCATGGAAATATCGTTCATGATTTTTATCAATTCCATAAACATATTGGAAAATCGACGCCCCTTCGATACGATCAATAATCCTGACGTTGTTGCCCATCGTATCCAACTGCGTATATCCCTGCATAAAACGCCGATCGCCCCGGACTAAATCCAGGACTTTCGCCTCCTTTTCCGGACTGCGGTAGCAATGAATTTTAAAGATACCGATATGCACATTAAAATCCTCATGAAATACCGTTTTCAGAATCTTTTTTTTGCCGGTCTCAAGTTCGAGAGCTCCGAAAACCCAATATTTCGGCTGGTCGCTGATGCCGAAACGGCTTTCATACCGATTACCTTCAATTATAAAATCCTGCCCGTTCAGACGAACGACATGCCCTCGTTGGATACGCATGCAGTCGGACGTGTCGGTGATAATCTTCGGGTTCTTGACAAATTGCCAGCCGGTTAACTCTTCAATGCGTTTTTTTATTCGGTCACGTTCATCCATAATGCTTTATCAATATTATCGGAATGACAATTGTCTTTCCGAGCAGGCCGGATTATTATTGAACCGTCCCCGAAATCAGTATAAAAGTTGTAGATCTGCCTGTAAAGCTAAATTTATATTCCCGTAAGCGGCGGTTGTGGAAGCTTTGATCATTTCGGATTTACGATGGCACCCATAAAAAGAATTGTACTACTATCATTATCGCTGATAGCGTAAAAAAACGGTCGATCAACAACCATCTCGAACGGCTTGGTCGGCATTTCAACGGAAGTCGTTAGCATTTTCATAATTACTGACGTGACGGCGGCCGCCTCGGTGCCTTCCTCATTTACTTCGATAAAGGCCTTTTGCCTGACCTCGCTGATATACACATTATCTTCTCCTGTTTTATTATACAATTTTGAAAAATCTGCCTTACCGCAGTCAAAAGCAATGCCCATCCCCAGTTGGGAAAGGACATTATTAAGCTTAATATCGTACTCAGCTTTAAACCTGGGCAGATTTATCCGGCCCTGCCGCGAACTCAATTGACGTATCCAATTTGACCAATTTTCCGCATTTAGGTCGTTCTGAAAATCTTTCAGGCTCGACTCCCTGGCAGGAAGGAAAACGTACATACTCAATTTTCTATTGCCATAAGGCAGGCTGATAGCCTGAAATTTATCCGTTTCAAAATAACCGAACTTTCCAGATTGAGTCATCAGAGGATGGATTGTTTTGCTTCCATCAAGTAATTCAAAATCGCGTTCTTGCGTATTAGATGAATCGAATTTGGATGCCCACCCACCCTTAAAATATATTGCATTGAGAAGAACCATCACATCATTCTTGTCCACCTTGTCAATTATTTTCTGAATCTTATCTTTTGTCTTTTCTTTGACCCAATTATTAATCGGGTTTTCATCTGTCAGCAGTCCTATTTCGGGTTTGTAGTATTTACTTACCGTATCGATAAATGGCTGTTTCGTTCTCAAGGATCCATTTACCCAGATTGAATTGGCGATATTTAGTTCGACTTCGGGATCAATCGTTTTTAGATAATCATTAAGGGACATAAGATATTCATTAAACTGGCTAACCTCGGCACTTTTCCATCTCAATGCCTGTTCCATCGCGTCTTTTGTCGCGCCGTCAGCGCCATTATAAACCATAGCCAGTGCCATCGTGGCACTCAGCGGAGAAACAAAAATATTTTGGCCAAAATTTTCACGGTTAACTTCGGCGAAAAAATCGAATGCAAATTTGTTCATCGCCGATGAAAAAGCGGTCTTTTCCCCACTCAAAGCAGACGCCGAATGGATGGTAAACATCAATGTGAAAATTAGAGATGTTCTAATGAGTCTTCTATACATCTTGTACCTCCTTAATGATCTTTATAATAAATACAAGAGCCCGTCATTAATCTTCCCGAACATTTAACAAAATACGCGAAAAGTAAGCATTTGTGCAACCGGTATAATGATGATTCGGCGGCAGGGCGAGCATATCTTATTGCCATTCAGCAGATTCGCATTCTAATTCAAATTGGCCGAGTATTTGCTAAAAGTATCATTGTAGAAAGGCGGAAATATTGTTTATAGAGGATATGAACAGATTAAAATACCGGGACACCGTCTGAAAACGCCTTCGATTTAATTATCAAAAAGCAGTCGTTTGTCCCGGATAAAAATGTGACATCGACACGATAAACCGTCGACTCATTAATCCCTTGCCTTACATCCCGGTCCAGGGTCGGCGGTTTTCCTTTTTATTCTATTCCTTATCTTACCTCAGAATTTTTTCTTGAATAAAAACCGCGTAGAAGTAGAATATTCAAGTGGTTACGAAATCTGTTGTTGTTGACATTTTCTGCATGAAAACATAACCTGAATATATGCCGACGATAAAGCTCGATTCCAATGTTCAATATTTAAAAGGTGTCGGCCCCCGGAGAGCGGCCGCCCTCGAAAGTGTCGGCATAAAGACTGTTTTTGATTTGCTTCATTATCTTCCCCGACGATACCTGGATCGTTCGATGATTGTCCCGATCGGCTCCCTTAAGGCCAATATGGACGTGACTATCATAGGGAAAGTCCTCGGCAAGGGGATCTTAAAAGGGCGCCGCCAGCGTCTGGAAGTGATTCTCGGCGATGACAGCGGCCATATTGCACTTATCTGGTTTTCCGGAATACGCTATCTTGAAAAGATGTTCAACAAGGGGGACGTTTTTTCGGTAACAGGTTCTGTCACATTTTTTATGCAGCGCCAGATTGTGCATCCGGAAGTCGAACGTATCGGGAGTGAAGTGGTGACACTGCTTCATACCGGTCGTATTGTTCCGGTTTATCCTTCGACCGCTGACCTGAAACAAGCGGGGATTACCGGGCGGACTTTTCGCCAGATGATAAACCTGGCTCTGGAAACAACCAAGAGTGAGATTAGAGATTATTTGCCGGCGCGATACCTGTCAGAATTTCAGCTTAAACCGCTCCGACAGGCAATGTTCTCGGTTCATTATCCCGCCGAAATGGAGGATGCCGAAGCGGCCCGTCGAAGGTTGGCCTTCGATGAGTTTGTCGAATTACAGTATCTTATTTTGCAGTCTCGCAGAGAAGACAATCTGATTAAGAAAAAGCATCACTATCGAAAACCGGGCGCAGTTTTGCGTGGATTTCTGGAGAATCTTCCTTTTCGCCTGACAAACGATCAACAGGAGACAATCGATAAAATCTTCGGTGACCTGCAGGCCGAGCGCCCGATGCATCGTTTGGTACAGGGGGATGTCGGGTGCGGCAAGACCGTGGTGGCCCTGTCTGCAGCCGTTTTCGCATCCGAAAATAAACTTCAAACGGCGTTTATGGCCCCGACCGAACTGCTGGCCGAACAGCATTATCAGACATGGAGTAAGGCATTGGAGCAAGTGGGTATCCGGTCGGCATTGATAACCGGCTCGATTTCGATAAAGGACCGTCGCCAAATTGAATCATCGGTACTGGAAGGTAGTATTGATATCGTTTTCGGAACCCATGCCGTGATTTCCGCGCCCCTTAAATTCGACCGGTTGGGTCTGGTAATAATCGACGAGCAGCACCGTTTTGGTGTCAGGCAACGAAGCGAGCTTATC
>Ga0307426_1000850_pt1 | contig 20801 bp, 19 predicted proteins | sample SalMarWE160340MG_FD_202165 | JGI IMG/M metagenome (GOLD analysis project Ga0307426, IMG submission 202165) | Salt marsh sediment microbial communities from the Plum Island Ecosystem LTER, Massachusetts, United States - WE1603-40 | ecosystem: Environmental > Aquatic > Marine > Intertidal zone >...
TGGGTCCGGCACCGACTCTAGTGTTATATGCTTTAAATATGCCCACCACACGATCGATTTCCCTTGGGCCCAAGCCTGTTCCAATACAGCTTGCCCCGGCCAATGGTGAAGAAGAGGTCACATAGGGATAGGTGCCAAAGTCAGTGTCAAGTAAAGCTCCCTGGGCACCTTCTAATAAAACCAGCTCTCCTTTTGTTGCCGCTTCGCGGATTATGGAGCTAGTTTCCCGGATAAAAGGAGCTAGCTGCTCCCCATAATGACAGTATTGGCCATAAATTTCTTCCGCCGATAGGGGTGAGACCTGGTATACTTTTGTCAAGATAATATTCTTAAACTCGAGAGCTGCGCTCAAGCGGCCCCAAAATATATCCCTATCCAATAAATCCCCAGCACGAATTCCCAAACGGGCTACTTTATCGGCAAAAGCAGGACCAATACCTCTGTGTGTAGTACCCAACGCTCCTTTATTACGCCTTTCCTCTTCCAGTCCGTCGAGAAGAGTATGATAGGGCATGACCAGGTGAGCACGGGCACTAATAAAAAGACGACTTGTATCGACACCATGATTGTGCAGGTCGTCTATTTCTTTAAGAAGCACTGCTGGGTTAATAGCTACGCCATTGCTGATAATGCAAGTTACCTGGGGGTAAAAGATACCCGAAGGGACAAGGTGCAGCCGAAACTCGCCATAAGGGTTGATCACAGTATGGCCAGCATTATCTCCCCCGGAGAAACGAGCTACTACCCTCGCTTTCTCAGCTAAGAGGTCAATTACCTTTCCTTTACCTTCGTCACCCCACTGCCCCCCAACAATAGCTATAACAGTCACTTAATCACCTTTAAATTTTCCTTGCTTCCATAGGTAAACTAACCTTTGAACTACAGTGATAAAGACAAAGATCACCAAAACACATAAAGCGATAAAAATCTGATTTATCAGCAGACCTATTGCTAATACTATAACCCGTTCTGCTCTAGTAAACAAGCCAACCTGACATTGCCAGCCGAGTCCTTCTGCCCTAGCTCTTATATAGCTAACCAGGAAGGAACCAATTAAAACAACAAAAATAAGCACGATTTCCAGGCTGGCTTCCTCTTGTGGTATATACCAAATCAAAAGACCACAAAGTATTGCTGCCTCAGAAATGCGGTCAGCTACTGAATCCAGAATAGCGCCAAACCTTGTAGTTTGCTTGGTGAAGCGAGCTAAGGCTCCGTCAAGGAGGTCAAATAAGCCTGCAACTAAGACTAAAACCCCGCCAAGAAGCAAGTGCCCCGTAGCGATAACGTAGGCCGCAACTATATTCAGAGCCAAGTTGATAAAAGTAAGAGCATTGGGCGTTATCCCACTTTTACTCAAAATCCTGACTACAGGAGCGGTAATACGATAGGCTAAATTACGTCGAATGTCTATTAAATTCATTCAGATCTTCCAGCTAGCCTACTATCCCATTCCTTTGAAGAAATTTGACTACTCCTTGCATTTGCTCCTCGTCATTCCATTCGCCGATTTCGCAAACTTTTACTATTCCTGGAGGTAAATATTTGGCCACCATTTCCCAATTTATGTCTCCCTTTCCTGGAGCATGGTGATCGGAAATGCCAAGAACGTCGTGCAAGTGAATGCCGACCATCCTGTCTCTGAACCGTGAAAGCCATTCTTCATGCAAGCTAAATCCAAGCTGCTGTTGCACTTCAGCATGCCCTACGTCATGCCAGTAACCCACCAGGCTTTCTGCTATTTCGTTAAGTAGCTCTGCCATTTCCTCCATATTTGGTATCTCGTGAGGATGGAATCTGGTCTCAAGTCCCAACATTATACCCTTTTGCCGGCTATATTCACTAAGCTCTTGAAGACTTATTCTCGCTGCATCAAGATAAGGAGGAGCTTGGGAAATGCGTTGGTAAACTAGCTCTTCTTTAGCCTGGTTATATTCTTTAGTTTGAGTGTGGCGCTCATCGCAAAGTTTATACAGCCTATCTTGCAAACTCAGGTCAATTGGTACTTCACCCATATGAAGGACAACAGCCCTGGCATTCACGCTTGCCGTGAGGTCTATCGTTTGCTTGGTAAAGCTAACAGCCTCCATTCGCTCGCTCTCGTCCAGAGAACTTAAGGAAAGGCAACTTATGGGGATTCCTCTGGATGACAATATCGATGGACAGGGAGAATGAATGCTTGAAATAGGAACTGCGGCCTCGATAAGTTCGCTAAGCATTTGTGGAGAAATCGAGGCATTTGCTTCTATGTGAGTAAAGCCTAATTCTTTAGCTTTGGCGGCAAATACCGCCATGTGGCTAAATCTACCTTTAACCCACATGGTGGAGAGGGAAACTTCGAGCAACTTGCTACCTTTCTCAAACGTGGTAAGCTCCAGTAACTAAGGTCGCGTATACGTATAGATTTATTTTTAAGCTGCGTTGTTTGAAGTTAGCACTTTTGGCACAAAGGCAGTTTATCCCTCAATTTCAGCTGACCCTAGCTCAGGCAGCGAGATAGGACATTCTTGCCCTTGTCCTGCTATAAATGCCTCGGTTTTTACACGAGCTTCCTCGTCAGAATATTGAATAGGTGGAGATTTCATAAAATAAGCTGAAGGCCCTACTATGGTTCCGCTTAAGCCACGGTCCAGGGCTAGTTTACAGCATCTTATGGCATCAATAACTACCCCGGCTGAATTAGGACTATCCCATACCTCCATCTTCAACTCTAGATTCAGAGGGACATCGCCGAAGGTGCGACCTTCCATCTTTATGTAGCAAAATTTACGGTCGGCTAGCCAGGGCACATAGTCACTGGGGCCGACGTAGATGTTATCAGGATCGAGAACATAGTCTAACTGTGAAGTAACGGCATTGGTCTTGGAAATCTTCTTAGATTCCAATCGCTCTCGTTCTAGCATATTATAGAAATCAGTATTGCCACCAAAGTTCAGTTGGTAAGTTCGCTCTAACTTGACGCCGCGGTCGCGGAAAAGCTTGGTTAACAGTCGATGGGTGATGGTGGCGCCAACCTGGGACTTAATATCATCGCCTATAACGGGAAGTCTATGCTCGGCAAATCGATTTTGCCAATAAGGCTCACGTGCAGTAAAGACAGGTATACAATTGATGAAGCCGCAGCCGGCAGTTAGCACTTGTTCTACATACCACTTAGTTGCCTCCTCGCTTCCTACAGGCAGATAATTAATCACCACGTCAGTTTTGGTATTCTTTAGTATATCTACAATATTGGCAGTCGGACCTGGCGCCTTAGTGATAATTTGAGACAGATACTTGCCCAGTCCATCGTGAGTCATACCCCGCTCAACTCGGATGCCTGTCTTAGGCACATCACAAAATTTAATTGTGTTGTTTGGTTTGATGAAAATAGCCTGAGCTAAATCCTTGCCCACTTTGTTTTTATCAATATCAAATGCAGCCACGAAGTTGATATCAGATACATGATAGCCTCCCAGGTTGACATGCATTAAACCGGGGACAAATTCATCTTCCTTAGCATTTTTGTAGTAGTGAACTCCTTGTACTAAGGAAGAGGCACAATTACCAACACCTATGATAGCTACATTTATTGTTCCCATTCTCGCCTCCATTTCATAAATTGGGGATTAGGCCTTACTCATTCTAAATACATTGGTTCCGCGCACAGGGCAGATCCCCTTTATATACCAATTTATACATATTTATAGATACTAATGTCAATACCTTCAAAGCGATCTAAGCGAAAACCGGATAGCGCTATTCAGTGGTGGTTAGTTCCCCGATCAATTTGAGTAACCTTGCTCCTCGCTCAATGGAATCATCATAATGAAAGCTGAGTTGCGGTGTATATTTCAATTTTAAGTGTAATGCAAGTTCCTTGCGCAAGAATCCTGAAGCGTTGTTAAAGCTCGCCAGCATATCCTCCTTGTCTATTTTGCTGCCCAAGGTGCTAACAAATATCTTGGCATGCTTAAGATCAGGTGAAAGGGTGACTTCTGTTACTGAGATAAGTCTGCTCAGTCTGGGGTCATTGACCTGACGCTCAAGCAGTTCACTGATTTCTCGCTGAATAAGTTTACTTGTTCGTTCACTTCGCCTGCTCATTTGAGTCTCCTATCTGGGAGTATAATTAGCCTATTCTTTCCTGTCGGTAAGATTCAATGATATCGCCAATCTGAAAATCGACAATCCCTTCTATACCCAAGCCACATTCGAGGCCAGCGGAGACTTCGGCGACATCATCTTTAAAACGCTTTAGACTGGAGATCCGAGAGTCACAAATAACTTTATTTTGGCGCAATATTTTAACTTGGGCATCTCTCCGTACCTTTCCTTCCATAACATAAGCTCCAGTTATTTTCCTCGACTTGCTGCTGGGGAAGATAGCCCTTACTTCAGCGCGCCCGCTGAGCACTTCAGTATAAGTTGGTTCAAGCATCCCCTTTAATGTCCTGTCCATATCTTCTATTAACTTATAGATTACATCATATTGTTGGATGCTCACCCCTTCTATGTTAGCTAGCTGTGTTGCTCCAGGTGAACTAGGAGTGTTAAAACCGATGATAATGCCTTTTGAGGCTGAGGCTAAAAGCACATCACTTTCGGTGATGCTCCCGCTAGCAGCATGGATTACTCTAGCTTTTGCCTTCTCTGTGCTTAGCCTTTCTACGGAAGTTTTTATGGGTTCAATGCTGCCCCCGACATCTGTCTTCAAAACTATGTTGAGTTCTTTTATTTGCCCGTCACTTATTTGGCTGGAAAGAGCACTTAAACTTAGAATGGGATGTGGCCTAGGATATTTTTGTTTTTCTACAATGCTTCGTGCTTCATGCTCATCGGGAAGCACAATAAAGAGGTCTCCTGATTTCGCCACCTCATTTAAGCCGAGGATCTCCACTGGAGTGGACGGTTCAGCTTTGTGAACTTGCTTTCCTTTATCATCAAACATGGCTTTTATTTTCCCCCAAGCACCGCCAGCTACTACAACATTGCCTAGGCTAAGGGTGCCCTTCTGGACGAGAAGGGTAGCTAAAGGACCTTTAGTTTTGTCCAACTTAGCTTCAATGATTACTCCTTCTGCCGCGCTATCGGGATCAGCTTTTAGTTCTAATATGTCAGCAACTAAGAATATGTTTTCCAATAAATCCGATACTCCTTGGCCTTGCTTGGCTGATATGGGTACACAAACAGTATCGCCACCCCACTCCTCAACAACCAGACCTAAATCGGCAAGCTGTTGTTTTACACGTTCGGGATTAGCATCAGATTTATCAATCTTATTGATGGCAACTACTATGGGCACCTTGGCAGCTCTGGCGTGGTTTATAGCTTCCACAGTCTGAGGCATAGCACCGTCATCAACGGCAACCACCAGAATTACAATATCAGTTGCTTGTGCCCCTCGGGCTCTCATGACGGTGAAGGCCTCATGTCCCGGTGTATCCAAAAAGGTGATTTTGCGTCCATCCACTAAAGCCTGGTAAGCACCAATATGTTGGGTAATTGCTCCTACCTCGTGAGCAGTTACATTAGTCTTTCTAATGACATCAAGAAGGGTGGTTTTTCCGTGGTCAACATGCCCCATGACAGTAACCACTGGAGGGCGAACTGATAGTTTCCCTTTTCCTCTTCCCTTTCGGGAAGGCAGAGCTCTATGCTCTTTTGCTGCCTTAGCAACATAGCCAAACTCTGCAGCTGTTATGCTTGCAGTATTAAAGTCGATGCTCTGATTAATATTAGCCATGATGCCGCTGCGCATGAGTTGTTTAATTATTTTTGTAGGCTCTACTTTTAATACGTCGGCCAGCTGCCGCACAGTTATAGAAGGTGGAAGCTCAACTTGTGGTAGGTCTTTCTTCACTCTCGGTTTGCTATCATCCAAATTTAGCTTTCCTCCAACGAGTTATGACTGTACTTAAGTAAGGTTTGTCGATTGTCATCATGAAGTTTTGTTCGTAGAGCATAATCCAGTCGATTTTTCCTCAGAGCTAACTCCCAACAGGTTTTTTTGGGGCATAAGTAAGCACCTCTGCCTGGCTTCCTCCCAAATACATCTATCTCAGCAACGCCGTTCGCAGTACTCACTAAGCGAATCAAGGCCTTCTTTTCCTTAATCTCTCGACAAGCTATGCAAGTGCGCTGAGGTAAATACTTATTCTTCGATCCCATCATCTATAAAATGGTCATCTTGCCTTTTATACTTTATCCCCTTCCCCTTCCCCTTCCCCTTCCCTTCACCTTTAATGCCGCTTTTTAGCTTATCTGGTGTTTCTATTTTCAATGCCTTCTTTAAGATATCTTCAGCAAAGCGAATCTGTTTTTCTTCAGTCTTCTCAGGCGGAGCTTCTGGAATGCTTGGAAATTCAACCGACTCTTCCATTCCAATCTCCTCAGCTGGCTCTGCTTCAAGTGTCTCCCTTTCCGTAACTTCAGGAGGAATGAATTCTGCTGCTGTTTCTGGCTCTCGTATAACAACCCTTTCCGACTCAATAGCAGAGACGCTCTTGATATCGATCCGCCAGCCTGTGAGTTTCGCTGCTAGCCTGGCATTCTGTCCCTCTTTGCCTATAGCTAGAGAGAGTTGCTTATCAGGGACAACCACAGTAGATGTGTTTCTTTCCTCATTGATTTTAATGCTTGCTACTTGAGCTGGGCTAAGGGCGTTAGAGATAAACACCCCAGGGTCGGCATGCCACTGGATTACATCTATTTTTTCGCCATTTAGTTCATTAATGATGCTTTGGAGTCTTATGCCCCGAGGGCCAAGACAGCACCCTACCGGGTCAACGTTTTCTTGAGTAGTTGCCATTGCCACTTTAGTTCGATGTCCAGCCTCGCGAGCTATTGCTTTTAACTCCACAACCCCGTTGTGAACCTCAGGGATTTCTAGCTCAAAGAGGCCACGTATCAGGTTGGGATGAGAGCGAGAAATTATTATTTGAGGCTCTTTATCCCTCTGGACCATCTCAAGAATATAAAATTTAAGTCGCTGCCCTCTGTAATAATGTTCATTAGGAACCTGTTCGTTCAAAGGAAGTACCGCCTCTATTCTATTCAGTCTGACATAAATTCGTTTAGGTTCGATGAATTGAATTATTCCAGTAACAACATTTCCTTCCCTATCGGTGAACTCTTCGTAAACAATGCGGTGTTCTGCTTCCCGCAATCGCTGTAGAACGACTTGTTTTGCTGCTTGAACAGCGATACGACCAATATTCTTGGGCGTGCATTCTATGTTTATTACATCACCAAGTTGTGCTGTAGCTCGCAGGTTTCGAGCTTCGTTGATGGAGATTTCATGATTTGGATTGGTAACTGACTCCACTATAACTTTTTGAATATAGAAATTGATTTCGCCGATGTCAGGGTCAACTTTTGCTAGAATATCTTGTTCCAGAGCAAATACGCTTTTTTTATATGCTGAGGCCAGTGCCGATTCCAAGGCAGCCAAGACTACTTCTTTAGGCAAGTTTCTCTCAGCCGAAAGCTGAGTAATCGCAGTCCTAAGCTCTGTTTTCATCTTCCCATTCCTATTTAATTTTTTACTATTTAATAAAAAGGTGGGTAAACCCCACCTTAAGTTAAATCTATTTATTCTAATCTAACATATTCAGGTTAAAAATGCAAAAGATTGCCTAAATAGCTTATAATGGGCAATTAATCAATTGGAGGGAATATGTTAGCTTTGGAAGGTGTGAAAATTTTGGATTTATCGAGGTTGGTTCCAGGTGCATTTTGCACCATGCTCCTGGGAGATTTGGGAGCTGAGGTGCTTAAAATTGAGGCGCCAGGAGTAAATGAATTTAGGGGTTCATCGAGAGCGCTTCCAGAGGAAGAAAACCGAAAAGCAGCAGCTTATTATGCCCCTGACCGCAATAAGAAAAGCATCGTGGTTAATCTAAAATCGGACACAGGACGAGAGATATTTTACCGCCTTTCCCGGCACGCAGACGTTATTGTTGAGGGTTTTAGACCCGGAGTAGCCAAGCGCTTGAGGATAGATTACGAAACCATAAGTAAGTTAAATCCTAAGATCATTTACTGCTCGCTTAGTGGCTATGGTCAGGATGGGCCTTACCATGCTTTTCCCGGGCATGATATCAACTATATAGCTATGGCTGGTATCCTAGGCTTAATTGGGTCCAGCGAAGGACCTCCAGTTATCCCCTTAAATCTGGTTGCTGACTTTGCGGGGGCAGCGTTATATGGAGCTTTAGGTATTTCAATAGCTTTGGTGGCTAGAAACAAGACGGGCAAAGGGCAATATGTGGACACGGCTTACATGGATGGAGCAGTATCACTCATGACCTGGTTCACTTGTGGTTACTTTTTTGACGGGTCAATGTTGAAGAGGGGTGAATCGTGGCTTCATGGTGCCTATCCCTATTACGGAGTGTACGAAACCAAGGATGGTAAACATATTACCATTGGCTGCCTCGAGCCACATTTCTGGGAGAACCTATGCCGATTTCTAGGAAAGGAAGAATATATCCCCTATCATTTCGCCCTGGAACACACCTTTCATAAGCCGGAAGATGAGAAATGGGATGAAATCCGCGCTTCTTTGAAGCAAATTTTCCTAACTAAGACAAGAGATGAATGGTTTGAATTGTTGATTCATAATGATGTCCCTGCCGGCAAAGTTTATACACCGGACGAGGTTTTTAATGACCCACAGGTGCTTCATCGCCAAATGGTCATAGAGATAGAAGACCCTACCTTGGGCAAGATTAAACAAGTTGGCATAGCGCCTAAGCTTTCAAGCACACCAGGCAAGGTGAGAAGTTTATCTCCCCTTCCCGGGGAACACACTGATGAAATATTACAAGAGCTAGGCTATAAGCGGGAGGAGATTGAGAATTTACGACAGGAAGGTGTAGTATGTTAAAGGAGTTAGATTATGGTCGAAGAATGTATTTTTTGTAGAATTGTTGCTGGTGAGGTGCCTGGCGACATAGTCTATCAAGATGAAGATTTTCTAGCATTCAGGGATATCTTGCCTAAAGCACCTATACACGTGCTCATTATACCTAAAACCCATATTACATCTGCGGCTGAACTTACTGAGGGACAACAAACCCTTGCCGGGCGCCTTATAATCATAGCTAAGAATCTGGCTGAGAAAGAAGGGATAGCCAAGAAGGGTTATCGCTTGGTTATAAATTGTGGCCCTGAAGGGGGGCAAGTGGTGCCTCACCTTCACCTTCACCTTATTGGTGGCAGGAAGCTGGACGCCAGGCTTGGCTGAAGATTATAAAGACCTCAGCTTGTCTATTAATTCTTCTACAGCTTCATCTGGGGTGGATGCTCCGGCGGTAATACCAATATGGTGCTTACCCACGAGCCAGGAAGTATCGACTTCGTTTGCTGTTTCTACCAAATGAGTTTCCACCAAAGGAGCGCATATTTCAACAAGGTGTCTGGCATTGGCACTATTACCTCCGCCTATCACTATCATGAGTTGACTCTTGCGAGCTAATTTTATGGCAGCTTCTTGTTGACCCTGTGTTACTTTACATAAAGTATTAACGAGGCGCATTTCCTCAACCTTAGGCCCCACCATCCCTATAAGCTGTCTGACAAATTCGATAAAGGCAGATCGGGTTTGGGTCGTCTGGGAGATAATGCCCAGGCGTGATGGTGATTTTCCTGCCTTATCTATTTGCTTCACGTTGAGGGCAGCTATGCCTTTGTCTCCTGTCCAGCCTAGTAGTCCTTTGACCTCAGAATGCTTTGCGTCTCCAAATATGAAGACGTCAAAACCAGCCTCGGCTAATTCCTTGGCTGCGTTTTGGGCTTTGCGGACTATGTGACAGGTAGTGTCAATGATATGGATGTGATGGGCCTTGATCTCAGATAATACCGCTGGGCTTGCACCATGGGTGGTGATAGCCAGGATTCTGCCTTGGGCTTGGTCGAGATGATTTATGGGCTTTACTCCTAAATTGGCCAATGCTTCCACTAGCAGGCGATTGTGTGCTACAGGTCCCAGGGTTTCTATTTCTCCATATTTGTTAGCTGCCTCCTTCAACAGCTTGATGGCCCGTCTGACGCCAAAGCATAGGCCCAGCTTCTCAGCCTTCTCAATCTTCATGTTTTTCATAGGCGCCTTGATATTCGGGTGGCAAAAGAGCAGCGATTTCCCTCATTAGTTGTGTGGTCAATAATTGCATTTGTGACTTGCTCATCCTGCTGGAGAATGGAGGTAGCTTAAATGGCTTGCCAATATTGACAACTATGCCAGGGCGTTTCCATAGCCAGCTTATGCCCCGAATCTTGTCTGTGCCGACGATGCCGACAGGAAGAAGGGGAACATTTGCCTTTGAGGCTATAACTGCGGAGCCTGGTTTGCCTTTTCTGAGTTTGCCGTCGTGACTTCTGCCGCCCTCCGGGAACATTCCCAGGATTAGTCCCCTTTCCAATGTATCTCTGGCACTCTTAAGTATCTTTTGTTTCTCTCTAACCCTACCTTCACGGCGTATGGAAACGGATCCAGCCCAGCGAAGCCAGAATCTCAGAAAGGGGGAGCGAAAGAGTTCCTCTTTTGCCATGAAATTAATCCATCGTGGAAACCTAAACAGGAGAAAAAATGGATCGAGGAGATGAACATGATTGGCTACCAAAATCAGTGGTCCAGTTAAGGGTATGTTTTCTCTTCCTTCGACTTTCCAGGAGAAAGGAATATTGAGTAAAGGTCTTAATATGGCTAAAACAATCTTTTGAGAGATGGTCATAGATTTACCGCCAGAGTATATATTTTGTCTACAACTTGCTCCAGGCTAAGGTTTTCTGTATCGATGATTATGGCATCCTCAGCCGGTTTAAGCGGCGAGATGATCCTATGGATATCCATCTCATCTCGCTTCTTTAAATCGGCGAGGACGATTTCCAGGCTTGAATTCTCTCCTCGTTTTAATAGTTCTTTGTGGCGACGCCTGGCTCTCTCTTCGGTGGAGGCGGTGAGAAAGATCTTTAATTCCGCCCAAGGTAAGACTACCGTGCCAATGTCTCTGCCTGCCATCACTACTTTTCCCCGCTGGGCTAACTTACGCTGTTCCAGTATCAGTGTTTGACGTACCCCGGCTATCTTCGATGCCAGGGAAACATGTGCCTCTACCTCAGGGCAAAGCAGCTTGGAAGAGACATCTTCATCATCAATGATGGGTGAGAGATGCCATTCTTGTAAGGGAACAAAATCAAATTTAGTGGTATTGGCCAACTGACAAAGCTTTTGTTCGTCCTCTAAGGGGATACCTGATTTGAGAACCTTCCAGGTAAACGCTCGATACATCATCCCTGTATCGAAGAAAACATAGCCTAATCTTTTTGCTAGCAGTGAGCCGACACTACTCTTGCCGACTGCCACAGGACCGTCTATAGCAATTAGCTGTGGTTTCAAATTTCCCTCCATAATATCATTCTAGGCCAGTCTGTCAAGCTTTTAAGTCTGAGCTCGACGTCGCTTGCCAGTCAAGCTAAGGGTGATTAGGGTTTGACGATTATCCACGCTTTACTCCAGAAAGCTTGGAAAAAGCCAATAGCGCCTCAAACATGTTTGACGTGATTATACTAGAAAATTCCTTGGAATGGTGATGCAATAGGCCCAGCACAGGGTATTGACATTTCTTGGAGGAAATGTTATTCTTATATGAGTTATGCTCATAATTGGAATGTTATATGTAAACTAAGGCTTAGGGAAAACTAAACTGTTACCAGCTAATTACGATGGGAGGTGAATTGGATATGGCGAATCGTTTTCAATCTAAGTGGGTTATGTTGCTTGTTGGAATAGCCATTGGGGCTCTGGCTATGTTGGGGTTTATTTCACTATGGAGCACGATACCTCACAGTGTCACGCCGTATGTTGTTGAAGGTTATTCCAATGGCGCGAACGATGACTGCACAGCGATAGGAGTGTCAAAGTCAAAGGAACTTGGGCCGGGGGAGGGGTATGTCATCGCAGGAGCAACATGGCGCGAATTTGGCGGGCCATGGCACCAAGGTGGAACGATACCAAGCTTAGCTCAACCGAACACGGGTCAGAGAGTGCGGCTTGGAATAGTGTATGTCAAACCGACGCAAGATAAGCTAGGTGGCCCTGTCGTGGCTTGGATAGAAGTCTTGAGTAAATAGAAGTGAATCTTCTTGAGATTTAGTTCTAGATATTGATAACTTCGGTAGGTTCTCCTGAAGCTAGATAAAGCCGGGCGGCAGTTCACGAACTTTTCTTCCGAAAAGAAGCTCCTTATCCAAGACCTGTATCATAGGTCCATTGTCTCTGACGCCAGACGTCAAGCATAGCCTGAGACTCATGAAAACGATGGGTTGTGCAATCCCTTGTCTCGGTCAATGCAAAACGATGAACTAAACAGAATGGCTTTTTGTTGCTCTTGCTGTCAGGACGTTCTAATAAAAAGTCATTAGATTGCTACAGCCTTAGCGGTATAATTACCTCCGAGGTAGTAATTCATAGCTGGGGATGTGAAAGGGTTGAGGGATATACCAGAACAATCATCGGAGTAACGTCGCTAAACGCTCTCCGCTCAAGGATTTGCCTTAGTCGCGAATTCAGTTTAAAATAGCTTTCTTCGCAAAAGTTTGATTCGTGAGGAGGAATTCATATGGGCAGAGTCGCTGACCGGTTGAAGGAACTGAAGGACAGAGAGAGAAAGCTAAAAGCCCTGGGAGGTCCGGAGCGGATAGAAAAGCAGCACAAATCGGGGAAATTAACTGCTCGAGAAAGGCTCGACCTGCTTTTTGACCCTGGCAGCTTTCACGAGCTTGATTTGTTTGTTCAGCATCGGGCCGCGCTCTTTGGCATGGATAAGGTTGTCGTCCCCGCAGAAGGAGTCGTTACGGGACATGGGACGGTAAATGGTCGCCCTGTATGTGCTTTTTCCCAGGACTTTACCTCCATGGGAGGGACACTGGGCGAGATGCATGCTAAAAAAATATGCAAAGTGATGGATTTAGCCATGAAGTGTGGTGTTCCCATAGTAGGCTTTAATGACTCTGGAGGGGCTCGGATTCAGGAAGGGGTTGATGCTCTTTCGGGCTATGGGCAGATATTTTTCCGGAATTCCGCAGCCTCAGGGGTTATTCCCCAACTCTCAGCAATCATGGGGCCTACTGCTGGGGGAGCAGTCTATTCACCTGCCATGACAGATTGGGTATTCATGACAAAGGGGACAAGCTATATGCACATTACCGGCCCGGCGGTTATCAAACAGGTTACTGGGGAAGAAATCACTTCCGAAGAGCTGGGCGGTGCCATGACTCATGCCACTAAAAGTGGTGTATGCCATTTTACCGGCGATAGCGATGCCCAGGCTATTGAGCTCATAAAAAAACTTCTGAGTTACCTTCCTTCAAATAATATGGAAGCCCCCCCTTTAATTGAGCCTACTGATAACCCAAACCGTGTTGACCCTGCCCTTGACACCATAATACCAGAGGAGCCTCACAAGGTTTATAATATGAGGGATGTCATCAAATCCATTGTGGATAACGGTGAAATACTTGAGCCCCATTATCATTATGCTCAGAACGCCATTATTTGCTTTGCCAGGCTTAATGGTAGAACAATGGGCGTTATCGCTAATCAACCGATGCATCTTGCTGGGTGTCTTGACGTCAATGCCTCGGATAAAATCACCCGGTTTATCAGGTTCTGTGATGCCTTCAATATCCCAATGCTTACCATTGCCGATGTCCCTGGTTACTTGCCAGGGAAAGATCAGGAATGGCTGGGGATAATAAGACACGGAGCTAAGCTTTTGTGGGCTTACTCCGAGGCCACGGTTCCTAAAATTACTCTGGTCACTCGCAAGGACTACGGGGGTTCATATCTTGCCATGTGTAGTAAGGACCTAGGCGCTGATTTTGTTTTTGCCTGGCCCACAGCGGAGATTGCAGTGATGGGTGCTGAAGGGGCTACCCCGATTATCTTTCGCAAGGAAATAGAGGCTGCGCCGGATTCTGAAGCAAAGGAGCAGGAAAAGATTCGGGAATATCGTGACTTACTATATAATCCTTACATTGCCGCCTCGCGGGGATATGTGGACGAAGTTATTCTACCCCGTGAGAGTCGCCCCAAGATAATCAAGGCCTTGGAACTTCTCTCTACTAAACGAGAGACGAGACCTCCAAAGAAGCATGGAAATATTCCTGTGTAAAGAGGGTTAACAGAGGAGCAATAGCTGCCATTACTGCTGGCTGATATCCCGAACCAAAGCTCTAAGCGAGACGAAGAGTTTGGCAAAGGGTCTGAATTTCTGGCTGCGCTCAGAATGTTCAGCAGTAAAAGGCTCGTAATGACGAAAAGGAGATAATGCGTGGATGAACTAAGAAAAGGTCCCATCTTGGCCAGAGATTTAACCACTGATAAGGTGAGGGCGAGGGCGAAAGCCAAAACCCCGGTCAAAATTTGTGACACCACTTTTCGTGATGGGCACCAATGCACATTGGCGACAAGGATGCGGACTGAGGATATGGAGTGGATGGCCCCTGAGATGAATAAATGTGGCTTCTACTCCATGGAGGTCTGGGGTGGGGCAACATTTGACGTAGCCCATCGCTTTTTGGGTGAGGACCCCTGGGACAGGCCTCGCAAGTTGAAGAAACTCATGCCCGATACTCAGCTACAGATGCTTCTACGAGGTCAGAATTTAGTCGCTTATAGAAACCATCCTGATGACTTGGTTGATGCCTTTGTGGAACAGGCTGCCGAGGTGGGTATCGATATTTTTCGCGTTTTCGATGCTGTGAATGACGAGCGAAATCACGAACGTGCTGCCCGGGCAATTAAAAAATGTGGCAAGCATTATCAGGGAGCTATATGTTACTCACTCACCCAGCCCAGGATGGGCGGGCCGATTTATAATCTGGAATACTTTGTCAAAAAAGCTCTCATTCTCCGGGACATGGGTGCCGATTCCATATGTATTAAAGACCAGGCCGGACTTATCTCCCCTAATGATGCCTATGAGCTAATCAAAGCCCTTAAGGAAAACTTGGAAGTGCCCGTCGATCTCCATACGCATTACACCAGCGGGCAAGGGTCCATGTCTCTGCTGAAAGCCATCGAGGCCGGGGTTGACATCATTGACACTGCTCTGTCTCCCTTTGCTTTGCGCTCCTCACATCCAGCTATCGAACCCCTGGTGGTTGCTCTATATGGCACAAATAGAGACACCGGGCTCGATGTTGAACAACTCTTCAAGTGTGCACAAATGCTGGAGCAGATCGCCCCTAAATATAGAGACTTTCTGGACACATCGGCAATGTCGGTCATTGATACCGGAGCTCTGGTGCATCAAATTCCTGGTGGCATGACCACGAACCTGGTGGCGCAGCTCAAACAAATGAATGCTCTGGACAGGCTGGCTGAGGTGCGACAGGAAACCGCTAGAGTCAGGGCAGAATTTGGTTATCCGCCTTTAGTTACACCTACGAGCCAGATTGTTGGTGTCCAGGCAGTACAGAACGTCCTGATCGGGCGTTACAAGCTTGTCTCCAAGGAGGCCAGGGAATATATATCCGGGGGTTATGGCAAGCCACCAACTCAAATCGATCCCGATATCCAGAAGGCCATTCTTAAAGATAAGGTGCCTATAACCTGCCGGCCGGCAGACCTGCTTGAGCCCGAACTGGAAAAAGCTAAGGAAGAATCGAAAGAATTTGCTAAGAATATTCAAGATGTCCTTATTTATGCCCTTTACCCTACCACTGGTGCACGCTTCCTAAAACATAAGTATGGTATAGATAAGACCATCCCGGACGATTGGAAGCCACCCCATGCCCCCAGGACTCTTGAGGAGGTGAGCAGGGAGGATGAACTTATTGCTCAAGTTAAAGCTGGCAAGCTGAAGGGAAGTTAGAGAAAAAGCAATCTCCGAAAAAGCGCAGGCGTGAGAAATTTCAATGTTTTCATCGGAGATGATAAATAGGCACACATATATTTAGCGCAAAGGGAAGAAAAATAACGATATAGGAGGAGGTAGAGATGGAGATAGACGTTGAAAGATTGAGGGAGATCGTGGGAGAGGAAAATGTCAGAGAAAACATTGCTGATCTTTACGTCTATGGCTCTGACTCATCGGTTCATGAAGCTACTCCCTCGGTTATTGTCAGACCTGAAACAGTAGAGGAAGTGCGGGAGGTCGTGCGCTATGCCAATGCCGGGTTAATACCTGTTATCGCCCGAGGTGCCGGTTCCGGCGCCTCGGGACACACTGTTCCCATAGATGGTGGCATTGTCATGGATTTGAAGCGAATGAACCGAATCCTGGCGATAAGACCACGAGATATACTGTGCAAAGTTGAGCCGGGAGTAGTCTGGGATGATTTAAACAGGGCGCTTCAGCCCTATGGTCTTTGGTTTCCTTCGGCTCCAGAGTCGGGTAGAATTGCCACCATTGGCGGAGCTATTGCCAACAATGGCTCTGGGGTAAGGGCGATAAAGTACGGAACAATGCGGGACTATGTCCTAGGGATGAAGGTTGTTCTGGCAAATGGAGATTTAGTTACTCTTGGTGCTGATACACGCGCTCAGGCATCGGGTTACCAGCTTGATAGGCTTATGGTTGGCTCTGAAGGCACTCTGGGCATAATTGTAGAAGCGACAATTTTGCTCAGACACCTGCCTAAATTTAGAGCTATGGGAATGGCGAAGTTTAATAAACTAGAAGATGCGGGTGAGACAATATCAGATATCGTGGCATCTGAAGTAACGCCCTCGTTGCTTGAGCTTGTAGACGATATAGCCATCACTGCTCTTAACAAGACCCTTAACATGAATCTTCCCCAGGTAGAAGCAATTGTGCTATATGAGTGTGATGGACGATTAAAAGAAGCTGTGGACTACGATATGGAAACCATCAAAGAGATATGTGAGAAACATAATGCCTTTGGAATTGAAATGGGCAGCGATGCCAAGGAAATGGAACGAATCTATAGCGGGAGGAAAAAGCTTTTTGCTGCGCTCTCAAGATATAGGGAGGGATTTGTCTGCACATCGTTAGCTGATGACATGGCTGTCCCTAGCTCGAAGATAGCGGAATGCGCCCGCAAGATTCACGAAATCGGAGAACGCAATCACGTAGTGATGAATGCTTATGGGCATTGTGGTATAGGATTGCTACATACAAAGATATTGATGGAGGCTACTAGGAAAGAGCAGTGGGAAAATGCCAGGCGGGCAGTTGAGGAGGTATATGATTATGTCCGAAGTGTGGGGGGGACAACCTCAGGAGAGCACGGCATTGCCATTTCCAAAGCGCCCTCTTGGAAAAAAGAAAAGGCAGATTCACTGCAAATGATGAAAGCGATAAAAGTGGCTCTTGACCCCAACAATATCTTAAATCCTCATAAATTGATGGATGCACCGGATGACTGGGTTACGGCAACTAAACTCAGATACCCGGTGGAGCTATAAGGAAAAACGGAAATCGAATCCCCAAAGAGCCGGTGCGCCTTCTTGCTTGGAAGCCTTGGGATTAGCTAGAGGAAAATGGAATTTAACAGACTCAAGAAATGGGGAAGCGAACTAAATATATGTATAAGGTGTGGCTATTGTTATGAGCATTGCCCTCTATATAAGGTGTCCAATTGGGAAATTGATACGCCCAGGGGGAGGCTGTTGCTTGCTTATGGACTCCTCACAGGCGAGGTTGAACCCTCTTCGTATGTTGCGGAAAAGCTCTTTCAGTGCTTTTACTGCAAGAATTGTAGCAAAAGCTGTTCAGCAAAAGTTTCGCCTACTGACATCTTTACCGATATCAGAGCTGACCTTATGGAAGCTGGCTTCGAGGTGGAGGGCACCACAGTCAGGAACGACGAAAAACTATGTATAGCCTGTGAAAGATGTGTCTCGGTATGTAAATCTGAAGCACTTTCTATGGATATGGAGCATATGAGAATCCTGGTCGATAAGGTTAAGTGTAAGGGTTGCGGTGTGTGTGTAGCGGAGTGTCCTGTTGGAGCAATGTCGCAAAGGGAGGGATTTGGAATATCAAGAAAAGAACTCTCTGCAAAAATTGAAAGCTCCCTCAGAAGCATGAATGGAATCCCCAAAGTAATTATATTCTGTTGTGATTGGTCAATATATCCTGGACTCCGACTGTCTCGGATGGAGCTGACGGGGGCAGAGAATACATCGGGGATTATCGTGACTGTGTGTGCCGGCCGTATTGACCCAGGATTGATATTGGACACATTTTACCAAGGCGCATGGGGGGTGATGATTGCCTGTTGCCCGCTTGATGAATGTGAACACGATGGAAACTATAGGGCTCAAGAGAAATGTGCATTGGTTGAGAGACTGCTTGGTGTGCTTGGGGTTGAATCACAAAGGCTTAGGTTAGAACATTTTGCCACCGGTGAGGCTCAAAAACTTAAGAATGCGGTGGATAGTTTTGTGAGTGAAATAGCATCCTTGGGACCAATATGAAAATTGGGAGGCTGAATGTCATAGGGAGCAGATTATGGGGCTATAAGACAGCGAAACAAACGGAAGTCCTCAGTGTTGAGCTATCTCCGCTGATATAGGCTAAAAAAAGGAAAACAAAATAGCTATGAAAATAAGAATCCCTTACGGAAAGGAAAAGGTAGAGGTTGAAGTTGAAGTTGAGGAAAACAGGATTGCCGGAATAGTTGAACCAAATGTTGTTTCTGTTGGCGATGAAACAAAGACCATCCACAAGGGAATTGAACAACCCATTAACTCCAGGAGTTTCGATGAGTTTATCGCCGATGCTAGAGATTTGCTTTTCATTGTTAATGATTACACCAGACCCACTCCTACGGCAAAAATACTAGAAGTAATTTACCCTAAGACCAGGGATAAAAATACAAGGTTTATCATTGCTACCGGAATTCACCGTGCACCAACTGAAGAGGAATTCAAGTTTATCTTCGGAAATTATCACAACTTGCTAAAGGACAGAATCTATGTCCATGATGCTCGCAAAGATGAAGATATGGTGTATTTGGGAATTTCCTCCACGGGTACCGAGATGTATGTAAACACAATAGGTGTAGAGGCACATAAGCTGGTAACTATTGGTTCAGTAGAACCTCATTATTTCGCTGGCTATACAGGAGGCAGGAAATCATTTCTCCCCGGCATTGCATCTTATAAGACAATAGAGCAAAATCATAAGCATGCCCTTAGTCCCCGTGCACAGACGCTGGTTTTGGAGGGCAATCCGGTTCATGAAGATATGGTTGATGCCCTCAAGACGATAGAAGGAAAGGAAATATTTTCCATCCAGACTGTTCTCGATGGCGAAAAAAGGATTTACCATTGTACCTCAGGGCATATTCATGATTCATTCCTGATGGCTATAGAGAAAGCTCACGAAGTTTACTGTGTAGATATCAAGGAAAAAACGGACATCGTCGTTGCTGTCGCCGGTTATCCCTCAGACGTGGATTTATATCAATCGCAAAAGGCGCTTGATAATGGGAAGCTGGCTCTAAAGAAGGGAGGGATTCTTATACTTGTTTCTGAGTGCAGGTCTGGCATAGGAGAAGAGGCATACTTTAATCTCCTAGCCAGCAGTAAAACTCCCCAGGAAGCTCTGCAAAGAATTGAGCAAGGCTATAAACTGGGTTATCATAAAGCTGCTAAAATGGCTGAGATTGCCACCTGGGCAGAAATCTGGGGAGTAACCGGGCTTGCGGAGCAAGATATGGAACAAGCATTTATCAAACCTTGTCACGAAGTTCAGGAGGCGCTAGATAGAGCAATTGAAAAGAAGGGAGAAAAGGCAAAAATCCTGTTCTTGATGGATGCTAGCCTCACTGTGCCAAATATAATGGGGTAAAAACGTTAGCATCCAACGCAGCCAGCATCAGGAAGCCAGGATAAGCCAACAAAGAAAAATGAAGGAAATCAAAGCTGGTGACGTAACGAACACCGTAGGCCGTTTATTTGAGCATTCCTGTCATTATTTGCCCCCCGATGTCATAACTGCATTGAAGCAAGCAAAAGAAAAAGAGAAATCTCCTGTTTGCCGTGATGTGCTGGATAGAATTCTGGAGAACGCGGAAATTGCCGGCAGGGAACAAATTCCTCTCTGTCAGGACACCGGCGCCGCCGTGGTCATGCTGGAGCTGGGCCAGGAAGTTCACATAACCGGAGGTGACCTTTACGCCGCAATCAATGCCGGAGTGCGCCAGGGATACGATAAGGGTTATCTGCGTAAATCCATAGTAAACGGCCCCTGTTTTGCCAGGGTAAACACCAAAGATAACACACCGGCTATGATTCATACCGATATAGTCCCCGGAGACAGGCTGAAAATCAGTGTCTTGCCCAAGGGAGGTGGCTCGGAAAATTGTTCTCGCCTGACTGCTCTATCTCCGTCTCAGGGACGTCAGGGGGTGATAGATTTTGTCGTCAACCTGGTTAGCCAGGTCGGCAGCAATCCCTGTCCGCCGGTCATCATCGGCGTCGGCATTGGTGGGACGACGGACAAGACCATGTTTATAGCCAAGAAAGCGCTGCTGCGCAAAGTCGGCGAGCCCAGTCCTGACCCCGAGGTTGCCGATTTAGAGAAGGAAATTCTGGAAAGAGTCAATAATCTGGGCATCGGTGCTATGGGCTATGGCGGCACAGTTACCGCCTTGGCAGTCCATGTGGAAACCTTCCCTTGCCACATTGCCAGCATGCCTGTAGCCGTCAACATGCAGTGCTGGTGTGCCCGCCATGAAGAGGCAATTCTGTAAGGCAATTGAAAGATTGATAAGAGAATGTCTGTAACCGTTTCGCCCAAAAGGCTACGCCGCGAGTTTGTAAAGAAAGTCAAGGAGCTCAG
>Ga0307426_1000852_pt1 | contig 20788 bp, 16 predicted proteins | sample SalMarWE160340MG_FD_202165 | JGI IMG/M metagenome (GOLD analysis project Ga0307426, IMG submission 202165) | Salt marsh sediment microbial communities from the Plum Island Ecosystem LTER, Massachusetts, United States - WE1603-40 | ecosystem: Environmental > Aquatic > Marine > Intertidal zone >...
CACTCTCCGAAGAATACCGGCATCTTGCACGGCGAATGGGATACCGGCGGGGAGGGGCACTGGAGCCTGCTGATCAGCTCCGCATCGACTTTGAGACCCACACAGCCTCGGTACGAGCCTTCATGGAACGTCATTTCGGGAGGAAGGCACTCCCGGGACCGGGCACGGGAACCATGGCGGATGTGATCCTCTCTCCCGGCCTTTCAAAGGAGATCAGGAACAGGATCATTTCCAATGCGGGTTTCAACGACCCGGACCGGGCCTACAGGAATCTTGCGGGCCTGGCAGGCAAGGGGAGTCGTCAGGAGACATTTGCGCGGCTGGTCGTACTTGCCCGTGATTTTCTCTCGAGGCAGCCGGATCCGGATATGGCGCTGAACAACTGGGAAAGATTCGCGCGGGTCCTGCCGAGTCCGGAGTTTCATTTCGGACTGCTGCTTTCCCAGCCCATGCGGCTAGAAATCCTGCTGGGCATATTCTCCGGGAGTCAATTTCTCTCTGACACCCTGGTGAGAAATCCTGAGTTTTTCGAATGGATTACGATTCCCGAAATCCTCCACAAAACAAGGAGGGCAGAGGACATTGCGGATGAACTGCGAAAGGCAGGGAAATCCTCGACCGAACACAATGAGTGGCTGAACAAGTTGAGGCGCTTGAGGCGCCGTGAAATACTCCGCATCGGCACCAAGGATATTTGCCTGGGTGTCTCCACCAGAGAGGTGATGGGAGAGCTTTCAGCCGTTGCAGAGGCCGTGGTCCAGGTTGCGGTGGAAAAGATATGGGAAGATCTTGTAAACAGAGACAAAACAGCGCCCAGGGAAGAATTGGAAACCAGGCTCTGCGTGCTGGCGCTGGGAAAGCTGGGCGGAAATGAGCTGAACTACAGTTCTGATGTAGACCTGCTTGGCCTCTGTGAGTATCCGGATACCGAGTCTGCAGGGGGCGCAAGCAGACCATTTTACAAGGAACTGTTCACACAGGTCATGGAAAAGGTCCTTTCGGACCTGTCCAGGCACACAGAAGAAGGGTACGCGTACCGGGTTGACCTGCGATTGAGGCCTTTCGGACGGTCCGGGGAATTGGTTCCGTCTTTCAATGCACTGGAAAACTACTACTATTACGGGGCGTCACTGTGGGAGTTGCAGGCGGCCCTGAAAATGAGACCCATCGCCGGAAACCGGCAACTGGGGCATCGTTTTCTGGAAAAGATTGAACAGGTCTTAAAGACCCCGAGAGAGATCAAGGAAATCGCAGCATCCATAGAGTGGATGCGTGATGAGGCCACCAGAATCTCCTCCCGGGGTCTTGGTTCCGCCATAAATGTGAAGACAGGTGTTGGTGGATTGCGGGACGTGGAATTCCTGGTCCAGGGGCTTCAGCTTCTCCATGCGCACGAGAATCATTCCCTGCTTCAGGGAAATACGTTGCTTGCCCTCGAGGCCCTTGGCGAAGGAAAATTTCTGCCGGTGAAAACGGTCGAGGAGCTGAAACAAGATTATCTCTTCCTGCGGAAAGTGGAACATTATCTCCAGATTCTTGAAGATCGGCAGATTCATACACTGCCGACAGATGAAAAGGAAGTTGATTTCCTGGCCAGACGTATTTTGGGCGTGGACCGGGACAGGGCCCGTTTCCTGGAGGAATTGGATCAATGTAAGAGGCGGATACGGAATGCCTACGAGACTTATTTGGTTCGAGCAAAAAAATAGGTTACGATTTTAGATTGATTAACAGTGGATAGTGAGAGGTCATATGGAAAAGATACCATCTGAGACATATGAAAAATACATTGCGGGTATTTCCGATATCAGCAGGGCCATCACCTCTGATCTCTACCTTGAGGATATCCTCAAACTGATCGTCATGGTGACGGCGAAGGTCACCGGGGTCGATATCTGTTCCCTGTGGCTCATCGATCGCGACGAGAAGCCCGAAAGTATCCGGCTGAAGGCCACCCAGGCCATTGACCCGGAGTACGTAAAGGAACGGTCCCTGACCATGGACGAGGGAGTCGTCGGGTACGTAGTGAGCAAGAATCAGCCGCTTATTGTAAAAGACGTGCTCAAGGAACCCCGTTTCAAGGAAAAGGAGATGGCCAAGAAGTTGGGGCTGGTCTCCATGCTCGGCGTGCCGCTCCAGGCAAAAGACGGCAAAGTGATCGGGGTTATCAATTGCTTCACGTCAGAGCGCCATGCCTTTTCCCAAACGGAGATAAACATGATTACAGCGGTCGCCAACCAGGCGGCAGTGGCCATCATGAACACCGAGTTGATGGTCCAGACCAAGGTCATCCAGGAAGAGCTGGAGACCCGGAAGTTGGTGGAGCGGGCCAAGGAAATCGTTATGCAGCGCCGTCAGATCAACGGCGAGGAGGCCTACAGGTGGCTCCAGCGAAAAAGTATGGATTCACGAAAATCCATGCGCCAGATCGCAGAAGCCATCCTGATCTCAGAGGACCTTTGAGTACTCTTATCTTGAAGCGACGGCTACCTTGATTCCAAAGCCTACAAAAAATGAAAAAAAGTGAAAAAAAGGGTCATACCTATTTATCCTCTGCGATAAAATAGGTGACCCCTTTTTCTTCAGCCAACATTTATCATGTTATAGCCCTTTTCTTGGCTAATAATCAGGATAATGTTTCTTCATGCAATCCGGACATATCCCGTGGGAAAACTTCATGCCTGCGTGTCTCAGGAGATAGCTTTCCACCTGTTCCCAGTAAGCCTCATCAGTCCTCACCTTCTTGCAGACCGAGCAAATGGGGATGATTTTCCGAAGCTCATGGAACTCGGTGACATCCTCCAGGGTCAGGAGCACTAGTTTCTCTCCCTGTACCTCCACAGGAGTGGTAGAAACCTGGACGTGGAATGATTTTTCCCCTTTTTCATCCTGGAGACGCATGGCCTGATACTCCCGAGTGACCGCCCTTCCCTCATAAGCCTCTTGCACCGAGTTTCGAATCACGCAATCAGGACAAAATGCACCAGTGCCGCATCCCCTCTCCGCTTCAAACGCGTTGACGCAGCGGATGACGTCGCCACAAGGGTTGCCGATCGCGCTATCCCCGGTCTTTCCGAGAACTTTTTCAGCAGCCTTGTTTGCATCCAGAACGCGAACATCCCTGTCCACCACGAACAACATAACGGGGATCATATTAAGAATCAGTTCCAAATAGTCCTTGCTTTCAAAATGGGGGCGCTTCATACTTTTTCTCCTGTTCGAACTGCATGCATCCTTATAAGCCAAAGATGCCATTGTGCATAACATACCACCAGGCGCAATACAAGCATTTATGCCATGTTCCTTCCGTGATATTTTTTTGGCTTGACTGGAAAGCGGAATCTGGTATTATCCGGTATCTCCTAAGGAGTTATTGCGCACAACGGCGTGCGAAAAGCGTTGTAACTGTGGGTGAAGACAAAGGCGTTTGTATCCATTGTGTAAGGATAGACGTCTTTTTTTGTGCGCAGCACTTGTCTCCCGAAAGAATGAGGAGTGAAAATGAATGATCAAGGAAAACGGATTCTCGCACTCTTCTACTGCCAGAATGTGCCGCAAAGCGGGGAAGCCGAACGCCAGGCCCTTGAAGAAAAATACGGGAGCTTCGTCCGTTTTTTTCCCATTCCGTGCAGTGGACGGCTGGAACCGGTTCACCTGCTGAAGGCCCTTGAGGAGTTCGCGGACGCCGCCTATGTCATTACCTGCCCCGAAGGAGCGTGCAGGTATTTTGAGGGGAATAAAAGGGCGAAGAAGCGGGTTGAACGAACCAGAGAGATTATCGGGAGCATCGGTCTTGAAGGTGAACGGGTCGGAATCGTTGTTGAGGCAAGGGAAGGACCAAAGACGCTTGCCCAGCAGGCGGAAGATCTCACGGCGAAAATCTCCGCGCTGCCCCGGTCACTGGTCCATGTTCGAAAGTAGCGAATATCAGACAGGATCTACGTGATCGACAAGATCAGTTGCCATCCGCTTCGGGGAAAAATAATTAGCCGCAGACGTACGCAGAACTTCGCAGACATTGATCCGCGTCCGTCTGCGTGAGTCTGCGGCTAAAGATAGGGCGTAGAGGAGAGAGAATATGATAACAGCCGAACAAAAGCCCGTTGATGAAATTCGGGAAATGATCGCCCCGTACAAGCGGGTGCTGGCCGTGGGGTGTGCTTCCTGCGTGGCTGAATGCGCCGCGGGCGGACAGAAAGAAACGGCCATACTGGCATCCACCCTGCGGATGGCTGACAAGATGGATGGTGAGGAGAGGCTGATTGAAGAAATGACCATTGATCGCCAGTGCGTCAAGGAATTTGTTCTGCTTCTCGATGATGTTCTTGAGAAATATGATGCGGTCCTGTCCCTTGGATGCGGGGCCGGTGTGCAGGCGGTGGCGGATATGTACCCCGAGGTGCCGGTTATCCCCGCTCTGAATACGGAATTCATGGGAGAGACCAAGGACCAGGGGTACTGGACGGAGTCCTGCCTGGGATGCGGGGACTGCATGCTCTACTATTTTGGCGGTGTGTGTCCCCTTGCCCGCTGTTCAAAACATCTGCTCAACGGCCCGTGCGGCGGATCCATGAATGGCCAATGTGAAGTGGATCCTGATGTCCCCTGCGCGTGGCAATTGATTATAGACCGCCTGGAGAAGCTTAGGGCGCTGGAGCGGCTGGAAATGATCTACCCGCCAAAGGACTGGTCACTGAAACAGGGGAAGGGCCCCCGGAAGATCGTGAGGGAGGATCAGCAAAAGTGAAAAACGCAAGCCGTCTAAAAAAAGTTCTTGATGCAGGGAAGTTTGCGGTAACCGCTGAATGCGGGCCTCCGAAAGGAGCTGATCCGGAGGTGATTTTCAAGAAAGCGGAAAAACTCAAAGGATATGTGGACGCCGTGAACGTGACGGACAACCAGACGGCCATCGTCCGGATGTCCAGTCTCGCCGCATGTGCCCTCTTGAAGAGCGCCGGTCTGGATCCGGTCCTGCAGATGGTGGTGCGGGACCGGAACCGGATTGCGCTGCAGTCTGACATCCTCGGAGCCTCGGCACTGGGCATCAGGAATGTCCTCTGTCTTTCAGGAGATCACCAGTGTTTTGGGAACCAGCCCCAGGCAGCGGGGGTCTTTGATCTCGATTCCATCCAGTTTGTAGAAGTGGTGAGAAATATGCGGGATCAGAATGTTATCGCGGGAGGGGAGGCGCTGGATGCCGCACCTGATCTCTTCATCGGCGCGGCCGCGAATCCTTTCGGCGATCCCCAGAGCTTCAGGGCCATCAGGCTGGGAAAAAAGGTGAGAGCAGGGGCCGACTTTATCCAGACCCAGTGTATCTATAACCTGGAGCGGTTTGAGACGTGGCTCCACATGGTGCGTGAAAAAGGACTCACGGAACAGACGGCCATCCTGGGCGGGGTCACGCCCCTCAAGTCAGCCGGGATGGCAAGGTACATGAAGAACAAGGTATCCGGAATGGATATCCCTGATGCGGTGATCAAGAGGATGGAAGGCGTTCCCAAAGAGAATCAGCGGGAAGAGGGCATCAGGATCTGTGTCGAGACCATAGAGCGGTTGAAGGAGATGGACGGGGTGAGAGGAGTACACATCATGGCCATTGAGTGGGAGGACGCGGTCGCGGGTATTGTGGAGAACTCCGGGCTGTTTCCAAGACCGGCCTTGGAACAAGGATAGGGGGTCCCATGCCGGTCAAATATGTCATCCATACAAAAACGGTTCCCCACCGGTTTGAGCCTGTTACCCGATCGGGAGTTATTGCGTGGGAAGAAGGGTGTCTGAAATGCGCGGTCTGCGTGAAGACCCTTTGCATCTATCATGTCTACGATCATCGCGGGCTGAATGCGTACCAGATGATCGATTCTATTGATAACGAGTGCATGAATTGCTTCAGATGCGTCCAGAGCTGCCCCAAAGAACTGATTCACAAGTCCGTCAATCCTGAATTCGAGGCCATCGGGGACGGATACTGGACCCCCAATATCATCAGCAGGCTGTGGTACCAGGCGGAGACCGGAAAGATCCCTGTTTCGGGGGCCGGATATCCCGGTCCTTTCAGCGGTCCCGGGTTTGATTCCATGTGGACGGATATGTCGGAAATTGTCCGCCCCACGAGAGACGGGATTCATGGGCGGGAATATATCAGCACCGGTGTGGATATTGGAAGGAAGCCGATCTGCCTCACGTTCAATAGAGAAAAAAAACTGCAAAGCGAGGTCACCGGAGTCATCAATATCCCTCTTCCCATTATGTTGCGGGTTCCCTCTTTCGGGTCTATTACCGGTGAGACGGTCAAGGGATGGGCCATGGCTGCGAAACGCTTGGCCACCATGCTGGCTGTTCCTGAAGAGGAGATGAGCCCGGATCTGGAGGACTTCGCCGCAAATATTATTCCGATAGTGAAAGAGAAGTCCTTGCGGAACGCAAACGTCTCCGGACAGCACCCTGTGGTAGAGATAGATACGACCGCAGCGGCTGCAGCTTCACGGGAAGATACTGTAACGGCAGGCCCCGACCGGATCACCGTAGTGATAATACCCCTGGAGGAAGGGATCGAACAACGCGCTCTTGAGCTTGTGGAAAAGGGCTTTTCCGCGCTCCATATTGAAGGGAGTAGGCAGTCCACATTTCTGGACAATCCCTCCCTTTCCTTGAAGGACGGGATCAGAGCGGTGCACCTGAAACTTGTGGAAGAGAACGTGCGGGATCAGGTTACCCTCCTTGCCAGTGGGGGGCTGGCAATGGCAGAGCACGTGGCCAAGGCCATTATCTGTGGAGCCGATGCCGTGTATGTGGATTTTCCTCTCCTGGTGGCCTTGGAATGCCGCATGTGCCAGCGGTGCACGAAAGACCTTTCCTGTCCGGTGCGCGTTGAGGAAGCTTCCCCCGAGTGGGTGGCCCTGCGGACCATTAATCTCCTGGGTGCCTGGCATAACCAACTTCTTGAAGTCATGGGAGCCATGGGGATCAGGGATGCGCGTCGCCTTCGCGGTGAAGCGGGAAGGGCCATGTTTTTTGAGGACCTGGATGAAAGCACGTTCGGATCCCTGGGGGAGCTGAAGGAGGGATATGAGCTTGAATAGCAGGAAGGATTTTACCTGTCCGGAAGTAGTGGAAACTCCGTCCCGGTTTAGAAACCCCATCGGGAAATACCGCTTGTACCGGACCGATGACTGCATTGCCTGCGGCAAATGCGTGGAGCTATGTCCCTACGGGGTTCATGTGATGAGAAGAGGGATGGTATTCGTCGAGCATCCGTACCGGTGTGTGGGGCCTGACTGCCCTGAACCCTGTTACAAGGCCTGTCCGGAAAATGCCCTTTCACTGAAACGGAATCAGGATTTCGACGCCCTTGGGGATTTTCGGTGGACCGCAGACCTCCTGACCAGTACCTGGCACATGGCTGAGTTCGGCCGGGTTCCAAGTGCGGGCCTGGAATATAAAATTGGAGATTCGGGCGGGGGATTTGACAAGTTACGCCTGGTACTGCCAAAATCCGAAAAGAGCAGCGTTGCCGAAGATGCCTCCGGAAAGCCGGATATGGGCCTTGAACTGAACCGGAGAGGTGATGACGCCCATCGCATCAGGATACCGGTGCCCTTTTACGGCGGCGGCATGTCTTTTGGATCAGTGAGCATTCATACCATGTTGAGCCGTGTCCGGGCGGCCGCCGCTCTGGGAACGTTTTGCTGTACGGGTGAAGGCGGATACCCCGACGAACTGATACCATACGACGACCATATGATCACCCAGGTGGCCACAGGACTCTTCGGGGTGCGGGAAGAGACCATCCAACGAGTCAAGATCGTGGAGTTCAAGTATGCCCAAGGTGCGAAACCGGGACTGGGGGGGCACTTGCTTGGTGACAAGGTCACTCCAAGTGTCGCCCGTATGCGGGAAGCCGTGGTCGGATACCCGTTGTTTTCACCGTTTCCCTTCCACAGTGTCTACTCGGTGGAGGATCACAAAAAACATGTTGACTGGATAAAGGCAATAAACCCGAAGGCCCTGGTCTCAGTCAAGGTTTCTACTCCGACCGACGTGGATATGGTGGCGGTGGGGAGCTACTACGCCGGTGCCCATATCATTCATCTTGACGGGAGTTACGGGGGCACCGGGGCGGCCCCTGATATTGCCAAAAAAAATATTGCTATGCCCATCGAATATGCCCTGCCTAAGGTGCACCGTTTCCTGGAAGAGGAAGGGGTGCGGGACAAGATCACGGTCATTGCCAGCGGGGGCATCAGGACACCCCATGACATTGCCAAGACTATCGCCCTGGGCGCGGATGGTGTCTGCATCGGGACTGCCGATCTGGTAGCTTTGGAGTGCGTCAGGTGTCATAATTGTGAAAGTGGAAGAGGATGCGCGCGGGGCATCGCAACCACCGATCCCGAGCTCATGGAACAGATAAACGATGATTGGGGAACCCGGCGGATTATCAATATGTACCTGGCTTGGATAGTGGAACTGGCCCGTATCCTGAAGCGGCTGAACATGAAGAGCATCCGGGAACTCGTCGGCAGGACCGATTGCTTGGTACACCTGGATTATATGCAAAAAGAATCTTGAGGCGTAGGGCATAGGGCGTAAGGCTTAAGGTCTTTCGCCCTGTTATCCCGTCCGGAAACTCTTATGAAGGAAAGCGGTGACGGCAACTATGAAGCAGAACCAAATAATTGACAGCATTATTGCCTCCAGGAAACATCTCGTCGAAGATATTCCCCCTCTTCCCAATCTCGGTCCCGAGGCAGATGAAGGGGGTTGCGGGGTAACGGGATTTGCTTGTAGCATCCCCGTACGGGGCAAGCACATCTTTGAACCTTCCCGCCAAATGCATAACCGCGGAAACGGGCGCGGGGGTGGCATCGCTGCCATGGGGTTTGATCATGATGCCTTAGGTATCTCGGAAGAAATGCTGGAACAGGACTACCTCTTCCACATCGCCGTGCTCGATGAGCAGGTGACTAATGATCTGGAAGAACATTTTATCAAGCCATACTTCAGGATAGACCACGCGGAGAAACTCTCCCACGTGAAGGATTACCGCGATATCCCCGGCCTTGAGGTGAAACCGCCGGAGGTCCGGCGCTACCTGGTGCGGGTAAAACCAGAAGTGCTTCGGGCCTTTCGGGAAGAGCGGAACTTGCAGGGATTGAGTAAGCGGCAGGCAGAGGATGAGTTCGTCTATCAGAACAGTTTCAGGATCAACAGGAACTATTACGATGCTACCCGTGAACAGCGCGCCTTTGTGATGTCCCACGGCAGGAACTTTTTTATCCTGAAGATTGTCGGATATGCAGAACAGGTGGTGCAGTACTACAAGTTGGACGATTTCAAGGCACATATCTGGATAGCCCACCAGCGGTATCCCACGAAAGGCCGCGTATGGCACCCTGGGGGTGCTCATCCATTTATCGGGCTAAACGAGGCCCTGGTCCACAACGGAGATTTTGCCAACTATCATTCGGTGACCGAGTATCTCAAGCAGAGCAATATCTATCCCCTGTTTCTGACCGATACCGAGGTTTCGGTCCTGCTCTTTGATCTCTACAGCCGCACCTACCAGTATCCCCTTGAATTCGTCATCGAGGCCCTGGCACCTACCATGGAGCATGATTTTGATCAGCTTCCCCAAGAAAAGCAGCAAGTGTACCGGGCCCTCCAGGCCACCCATATTCATGGCTCACCCGACGGCCCCTGGTTTTTTATTGTGGCCAGGAATGATACGGAACAAGGCCAACTGCAACTCATCGGGATAACCGATACATCCATGCTTCGGCCTCAGGTGTTCGCATTCCATGACGGTGAGGTACAGGTGGGGCTCGTGTGCTCTGAAAAGCAGGCCATTGACGCAACCCTGCGGAGCCTGGCCGAGGAAGACCCCAGGGTCGGAACGGTGGCGGATCGGTACTGGAACGCTCGTGGGGGCAGCTATACCGACGGCGGGGCATTTGTCTTCAATCTTGACAGAAAAGAGGGCTCAAAGAACCAACGGACCCTGCACTGCGCCGACAAGTTCGGGCATGAAATTCGCGTGCCTGAAAACCAGGAGCCCTATGTGGAGGGCGGGATGTACGACGTCGCTGGAGACCAGAAAGGCACTCAACCGGAATTTTTCTCCTCCCTGCAAAAGGGGCGTGCTGATGCTTGCTTTGAATATATGAAAAGCCTTCTGGAAAAGCAGGGCTATGGGAATCTGCTCGAAGGTCTCTCGTGGTTGCAAGAGGCCGCAGCCAAAGACGAAAAAATGTTTCCCGCGGCACTCGAGACCTTGACCCTGCTCCTGGACCGGCGCTATCCCACATTTAATAAAAAGCAGCGATCCATCCTCCAGCTTGTTCACCAGCGGGTTGAATACCTGTTGCGAGGGGTAACGCCTCTTGCTGCTGGAGGCAATGGCAGCACTCATCGGTTCGTTGATTGGGAATCGAGAGATTCCCTCAGGAAACCTCTTCCCTCCGAAGAGATTCTTGTTATTGATGCCTCTCTGTTCCCGCCGGAAGGAGATCAATGTGACAGCCGGCTCATGGTAAATGCCTATCACCTCGGCTGGCACCGATTCATCGTCTTTGGCCTCCGGGGCCAGCGTTTTCATGGATGCGGTTTCGGAGCCAATACCCAGGGCGTGAGAATTGATGTATATGGGAGTTCCGGGGATTATTTGGGGTCAGGCATTGACGGCCTTTCCATCTCCGTCCACGGGAACGCCCAGGATCAGCTTGGGCAGATCATGAAATCAGGCAAGATGGTAATCCACGGCGACACGGGCCAGACGTTCATGTATGGCGCCAAGGGTGGCGAGGTCTACGTCATGGGCAATGCAGCGGGCCGGCCGCTCATCAATGCAGTGGGAAGGCCACGTGTGGTTATCAACGGCACATGCCTGGACTATCTGGCAGAATCGTTTATGGCGGGTGATCCCCACAACGGCGGTGGTTTCGTGGTGCTGAACGGGATTGCGTTCGACAATGATGGAAACGTCCTGCCCCAGGAAACGCCGTACCCTGGTTCCAATCTGTTCTCCCTTGCCTCCGGAGGGGCGATTTACGTGAGAGATCCGCACAGTCAGGTGGATGAGCAACAGCTCAACGGGGGAGAAATTGTCCCCCTGGATGAAAAGGACTGGAATCTGATCCGCCCCTATCTCGAAGAAAATGAGCGGGTTTTTGGTATTTCCATTGAAAAAGATCTCCTGACCGTGGGAGGGGAAGTGCAAGGCCCCCTGGATGTGTATCGAAAAGTGAGACCAATCCAGGAGCACGCGGTTGAACGGGACGGCCTGGAGGAGTGGGGGAAGTAGGGTTTACTTCTGGGCTGCATAGCGGGAAAGGACCCTCAGGAAGCGGATGCACCTGCCTGCTTCTGCCGAGCCGATCCCACGGCCCCTTGAGGCTACCCAGCGGCCAATTTTATCGTTGGGATACCTGAGATCAAAGCCTGCAAGGATCTGATCAAGCAGTTCGTATGGCCCCAGTATCTCCTCATCATAGATTCCTCCAAAGCCCGGAGAGGGCCGCTGGCGAATGATTTCTCCGGGAAGGCCTAAATAGCGGGCCACGCTTTTAACCTGCGTCTTGTAAAGTCCTGAAATGGGGGAAAATCTCCCATCCGGGTATCATCCACTCCCTGTTCTAAAAAATACCCCAGCAATGCCTCGGTCCGGCTTTTCCCTTCGGCCTATCAACATGACCCGCGCCATGGATGAGATATGCCGTGAAGCGGTAGGCCACATTCCGGTTCCTTTCGACTGGTGACATCTTCACACGCTCCTCATACAAAACTCCCTGGCACCCAAATCAAATCTGAGCACAAATCCTCTCTTCTTGTCATTGCGAGCGAAGCAAAGCAATCTTACCAAGAAAAGATGGTTCATCCGGCTAAAGTGTACTTTGAGAAAATTTAGGTGTTACAGGCTATACCCCTTTTTCTTCGATTCTGAGCCTCCCGGGCTGGTATTTTCAGTGACTTATCCACGGGGGAGACTTGCCCCCTCCGCATTCCAGTCCTCAAAAAAAAGCGTCCTGAGGACCTGGCTGCGGTTTCCCCCATAGATAAGTCACGAAGAAAAAGAAGCATATCCTGTTCGGGCTTTTTGGGTATCCTTGATTTCAAAAGTACGCAAGATCCGGATGAACCAAAAAGATGGCTTGCCGCTGATTCTTTACATTTGGACCGGAGCATTGTATAGGAGGATGCATATATGCTCCGCAATAATGACACTCTGACGCAAAAATGAGAGGGACAGTCATGAGAAAGAAATGGTTTTGCCTGTTCGTATTGCTTATCCTTGTGTGCTTTTCGGGCTGCAAGCGCGAGAATGGAGAGAAGCCTGAGATACTTGCCCGGATAAATGACTACAATCTCACCCTTGATGAATTTCAAAAGCAGCTTGCTTCCGAGATAGAGATGGACAAGGAGTTCAAACTGACACGGGGTGCGAGAAAGGCGTTCCTGGGCGAAATCATCAAGAAGGAAATCCTGATCCAGGAGGCACGGAGATTGAAGCTGGATACCAGGGAAGCGTTCAGGAGGGCCATTGAGCGGTACTGGGAATCAACGTTGATCAGGGACCTGCTCGCGCTGAAGGCAAAGGATATTGCGGAGAAAACATATGTTTCTGAAGAGGAAATCAACGCACGCTACAAGGCCATGAAGGCGGCGGACGAGACGCTCCTCCCCCTGAACGACGTGAGAGAAGAGATCAAGAAGAAACTGAAAGAAGAGAAAAAGACAACGCTGCTGGAGGAGTGGATCAATGACCTGAAAAAGAAGGCGGACATTAAGATTAACGAAAAGCTGCTCTAGTACCCATTTATAAATGGCTATTTTTTTCGATATCGTCGTTATGCTCAAATTTTTTGGAAAAGGAGACGGCAATGTCCAGGGAAAGCGGAACTCACAGGAGAAGAAAATATTTCATCAAGAAAGATTTCCAGATTAAGTTTGTCCTGGAATTCTGTGGCGTGGTGCTGGGAGGGGTTGTGATCTCCACTGCACTGCTTTTCTTTTTTTCCCAGGATACCCTCACTTCCTCATTCAGCCATTCCCGCCTCGTGATCAAGAGCACCGGTTCGGCAATTCTCCCCGCAGTCATTTATACCAATCTTATCGTTCTCGGCCTGATAAGCCTGGCCGTCATTTTTGTGACCCTGCTTGTTTCTCACAAAATAGCGGGGCCGCTATTTCGTTTTGAAAAGGAGCTGCAGGATATTGCAGCGGGGAACCTGCGCACGAAGATGTCGCTGAGGAAACAGGACCAGATGGTAGAAGTGGCGGAAGGCCTCAATCGCATGGTTGAGACCCTGCGCGGGAGGGTCGTTAAAATCCGTGATGGAATAGCTGAAGTAAAAGAGACGGCCATAGCGCGAAATGCCCCGGATGTGGTGATTGGTCAGTTGTCCCAGGTGGAGAAACAAATTGAGGACACTTTTGTGCTGTGATACAGCAATGATATTTTCCCGTCTGCAATGCAGGAGCCGTGGAAAAGGGAGGAGACGGTGCATACCTCCTCTTGGCATGAAGAAAATTTTTGTTGCTTCGCTGGCGCTCCTCTTTTTTTTGCCGGGAGGCAAGTCGGCTGGTAATGAGGTCAAAGATCAGCAGTGGCTGACCGTTGAAACCAAACACACCATCATCCGGTACAAATCTCCTGAAGACCTGAAGCGGATCAACAACGAAATAAGATTTTCAGCTGGAAGTCACGGGGTTCTGCTGTTCTTATCTCCCCGGCATGGAAAAGACCCGGCAGAGGAAACAGGTCGGAAGGTGGATGCCGTATTTGAAAGGGTCCAGCAAATACTTGACATGCGGAAGAGCGTGGAAAAAGTAATGATTGATGTTTATCACGACAGCAGTCAACTGCACGCGGCCTTTTTTCAGATTTACCGCCAGCGCTGCCGGATACGGGCCTGGTACCGGTACTGGAACAATACAATATATGTAAATGCGAGAGATCTCCACGAGGGGATGCTTGCCCATGAAATGGCACATGCCATTATCGACCACTATATGGTTGTTCGGCCTCCCCGTGCCACGGCGGAGATCCTGGCCAGGTATGTGGATGAACACCTTGAGGAGTAGGGATTGATGAAGGCAAGGAAAAAGAAAGCACTCCTGTTTCTCTCGGGGTGGCTCACCCTGATTCTGCTTCTCCTGTTGCATTTCCCGGCGTGTTCTCCCCGGTCTTACCAGATAAAGAGAGCCGAACTCCTTTACAATAAGGGGCAGATACTGGAAACAAAGGGGCGCTCTGACGAAGCCCTGGTCAGGTTCAAAGAATCCATGGCCCTGGCGGAAAAAGCGGGATTCAGGCCGGGCGTGGCCAACAACCTTAATGAGATTGCCATCATAGCCACGAACAGGGGCGAGTTCGTGAGAGGGAGGGAATTGTTTACCAGGGCCTTGGAGATCTATAAGGAAATGGGCTGGAAAACCGAGGTATCCAAGTCATTGAACAACATCGCCCTCACCTATCTGAGGGAGCGGGATTTTAACCGGGCACTCACGGAATACCGGGAGCTGCTGCAATGGGATAAAGAGACTGGGAACCGGCTCGGGAATGTGATCACCCTGAATAACATGGGATTTATTTATGAACGATATCTCGGCAGGGCGGAAGAGGCGCGGACAACCTACCGAGAAGCGCTCGAGATCGCGAGGCAGTTGGGGAACCGGAAGTTCATCGAGATTCTCCGCAAGAAGCTGGAGGACTGATTGATCGGCTCGGACCCAACAAACCCAATGAACTCAACAAACCCTTTAGTATTGGAATGCAACACCGATGGCATAGGTATTGATAACGTAATCATACCGGTACACCCTTTCGTCGTCGTTGTTTGATCGGGCTTCCGTATGATCCCATTGACCGATCAGCTTCCAGCGGTCTGAAAGGTCATAACTCAAGCGAAAGTTCACCGCCCTTTCCACATCCCGTTCCAGGTCGGATTTGTATGAACCGTCCGCGAAAGCGGCCTTTCGGTCCGTGTACCTGATCTCCTGGTAGGAATAAGAGACACTCGCCGTGAGCGGGAAAAAGGCAAGGGTGTAGGAGATGTTCGGAACGATGCGGTATTGATTGTAGTCATAATAATCAGAGGTGAATTCGTCGTCAGACAGGATGATCGTCTCCATGCCGTCGTAATAATTCTGATTGCTTCTTTTGAGACCACCCCGGAGGTCCATACCCACTCTCAGGCCTCCTCCGATATCAAGCGTGTACCAGAGGTTCAGATCAACGGTATGCTGATAGTCTTCCTGGCCGTCCGAGGTGAGCACGCCATCTGAATCCACCACCTTCTTGTCATCCAGGTCCTTGTAGAGCAAAGCGTATTGTGTCTGAAAAGAAAAACCGATCGGCCTTTCGTGGCTGTATCCACTTTTCAAGAGGAGACCATCATAATCTTTTTCGTTTTTTTCAACATTCAGACCTGTGCTGAGGTCCAGGCCCGTCAGGGAAAGGAGAGAAGCATAATTGGGGTAACGCCGTTTGTAATACTGGACGGTACAGTTGAACAGGCCTTCCGGAACGATAGCCTCACGCATATCGAATTCAAGGGAACCACCCTTGTCCCGGTAATTATAGAGCCCTTCATTCCACCGCTCCGAATCGATGTCCTTGTTAAAGGTGTACGTGAGAAAAACAGAAGGAGTGAGAGAGTAACGGTCCCTTGGGCCAAAGTCTCTCCTCAGCATGGGCTGAATCGTGTGCCCCTGGAATTCCGTTCGTTCCCGTGGCCCTATTTCATCTGAATAGAAGTCCCGTTTTTTGTAATAGTGCCCATCGTACATGAAGATGAAAAAGGTCTTGTCGTCATACTTGTAAGTCGGAGCAAGGAGCAGATCAGCGCTTCCCCCGCCCACGGTCCCGGCCCCGTTGAGGCGGGAAAGGCTCAAAAAAGCATCTCCATTGGCAATGAATATCCAGCGATCCCATGGACTCCCTCCAAAGGTCTGTTCGCTCGAGGGCAATTCTTTTGCGATGACCTCCTTTGAAGATTTTTGCTCATCAGCAATGGATAGAACGGGAAAAAGGCAACAGAGTGCAACCAGGATGAGCAGCAGCAGGAAGGATGTATTCCTCCATGATTCGAAAAATTTCATTTTCACCTCATTTGAATATCTCTGAACTAAGATTCCCGAAGCTTCCAGCGAAAGACAACACTAGAAGCAGGCATGCGTGGACCTTATAGTGAAAGAGGGCATGCCCTGACCGGGCTCTGCCCTCCGGTCAAAATCCCCTAATTGCTTTTTCTTTTACTTCGGGGAATTAATCATAATTGTTGCTCTCTTTGTTTTTCCAGAGCATCCGTGACATGGGGATGTATACCACGTCAATGGGTTTGTCAAAGTAATTTGCTTCCCGGTCAACGGCGATTTCCAGGTTATTATCCCCGATGTTGGGTGATCCCCACCAGTCTTCATTGACCCGCAGCGCGTCCCACATGTCCGCCAGATCAACTGCTTCCACAGGGTCGTTCCCGTAGTCGTCCAACTTGAAAAAAGCCACATTGATCTTCGAATCACCGGCGAATGTATAGTTGAATCCGGCGCCTGAAACTTTTTCCACGCCATAAGAACCTTCGGGAAGGAGGACCTTGTTCGTTGGATACAGTTCAGGATCGGACAGCACATCAGTGTAATGGTAGCCGTAGGAATGCATCCCATTCTTGAGGGACGAGAGTTCCAGTTCTTCTCCCATAACGAATTGGTGGATGAGGCAATAGGCCTTTTCGCCAAACCAACGGGATTCCTTCAGGTACTCGCCGGATGGGTTGGTGAATTTGACATACATCTGATCAAGATCGGGGCTGCTGTAATCGGTGTTGATCCATTTCACTTTTCCGTCGGTTTGGGTCCCCAGCCATCCTCCCCACGGGAGACTGCGCAAGTCGCCCTGGTACTCTTGTTTGAACGTGGTGGTAAAATCCATGGTGGAAAGCCCTGCCAGGTCTCCCGCGTCCTGCCCGCGCAGTGCCACGTTGAGTACCTGAACGGTCTTGTTGTCGGGCCGGAGGATATACTGCTGTGCCCGCACCCAGTTGCCGTTCCGGTCCCTGGTCACCCGGCCTGCCTGAGCATCGGCCTCCTGCGCGAACAGGGCGTCCCGGGCCCGGATATCATCGCACTGAAGCTGGTTCTTGATGGTTTCCACGCGGAGCTTCATCGCGTCCGCGTCCCGGGCGATCTCAATGATTTTCTCGTTCACACGGTCTTCTTCTACCTGGACGGCGTAAGCCAGGAGCCCGTTCCCGTTGATCGTATTCAGCGTATTGAAATCGGTGAAAATCTGAAAGCCGCCCCATTCGCTATTCTGGCCGACTGTCTGGAGCCCGTATTTATATTTATAGTCCCACCTGATTGGCCAATTTTCTATTCCGGGGAAAGCATCGTTGGATGCATAGGTAGGCGGAAAAGGGGGACCTACCACGAACTCCTCGCCGTCAACCCTGGCGAGAAGATCCGGGTCTCTCAAGTTGATGATGGCCATATCGAGGCTGGTTTCCTTCTCATCCAGCCCCAGCGAATCCACGACCATGTCCCGTGTCCCGGCGGTCACCGTGTACTTGTTGTCCCCGTCGGGCCTGAAGATCAGAAAATGATCGGCCAGGTCGAATCCCTGATCCTGGGAGTCGCCATTCTTATTGAACATTTCATAAATCCACAGGTAGTCTGTGGTATCATCATAAATCCTTTCCCCCGATTCCTCTGAAAGATCCACAGGGGCCAGTCCTCGAGGTTGTCCAGGCCCGGGATGGTTTTCACTCCCGTCTCCGGGGACCAGACCAACAAAAGCCTGATACTGGTCATACGGCAGTTGTACATTTCCATAGCTGAAGAGGATCCAGTCGCTCTCATTGCTGTCAGGATTCGTGTAGAGGGTTGATGAAAACGGGGCCGTAGGCGCGTCTTTGGCCGTATTATAGGCGTACCTGAAAAAGTCACTGGTGCCGGTTACCGTGGGAGGATCAAAAACTTGGTCAACCGAAGGAAAATTCCCTCCCTCATCAGCTTGGAAAGAAGGGCTTCCGTCATGAGACATGATCCAGAGCGGCGCGATAAATGGGGGATATGCATCAAGCTGTTCAAGGGTATTGCCAGGATTGGAATGAAAATAATCGCTGGACAGAAAGAGAATCCCGTTTTTCCCGTCAACGACAGCTGTGGGGAGAAGGTATCCTTTGCCATAGTAGATGAAATTCCAATTGTCCGGTATTGGCGGTATGGGGGGAATGGGCGGTACAGGATGATCAGGATTTGTCGGTTGTACCACTATCGGCTTCTTGTACCTTTCCCGGTCGTCGTTCAAATCACGCCCGGTTACCAGGAGGTCCTTTCCCGTTTCATAGGCCTCCGGCTGGCAGAACCCTTCGGGGAGTTCGTCAACGCTCTGAAGCAGGGCAACAACAATGTTTCTGTATGAAGTGTCTTCTGCCAACTGCTGCAGCAATTTGTTTAACAGTTCTTTTGCGGCCTTGTTCAAGGCCCGCTCGGCATCCTCGGCCTCTACCACGATACCAGGCCTGCCAATCTGGGAAATTTCTTTCTGGAGCCCAGAAACAGTTTTGAAATCATCAGGAATCTGCATGTCCTTTTTCTGTTTCAGGAAGGTGATGAGACAATTAACCCTTTCTTCGACAACATCGGAGGCGAAGGCCATCTTTTGGGCCTGGACATTGGCCCGAGCGACCGGAACGGCAAGCAAGTATGTGACGAGAACACAGAGAAACAACAAGAGAACGGGCTTGATGGGGTGCTGCTTCATGATTTTTTCTCCTTGGGTAATGTGTTGTGACCGGGCCGAAGATTGTTGCCCGCGTACGATCATGTAAGGCAACATCGGGGCCAAAAAGAGAAAAAAGAAGAAAACGGCATATTTACTAGTTATATAAGCAAGTTAAAAGAGTCAGAATTTCCCAGGGGGGAAATCCGTTTATTGTTCCCCAGGTTTATAGGTAGAATAACTATAACTAGTGGTAACGAATTACATAGCTTGGTTAGGCGTGCGTTGCTTGCGAAAGAGTGACTTGTGCTTTCCATACCCCAGATGATAGTGGAAAATCAAGAAGATAATACTTGATGGGATAGGACGGAAAAGAAAAAGGTGAAAAGAAGTGATTCCTGTGCCTGATGCATGATGCATGATGCAACCTGGATCATGCATTGAAAAGAACGAACTGGTGTAACTGGCGGCTTTACTTTTCGAGCAAAGTTGAATATGTTTGGGCCATGGAAATCCAGAGAACCCGCGAGACATTCGATGCGGCTGTCATTGGCGGGGGGCCGGGCGGTGCCACCGCTGCCAGATATCTCGCACGGCAAGGGTTCAGGGTTATTCTGTTCGAAAAAGACAAGCTTCCACGCGTAAAGATCTGCGCGGGTGGAATCATCCCAAGGGTTCTGCGCGGGTTGCCCGAGCAGGCGGCGAGCGTCATCGAAAAACATTGCACCCGGGCGGAGGTGCACGTGGTTGATCAAGGGCTTCGTTTCCTGGTCAAGAGAGCCGTACCTATCGTCTCCACGACCATGCGCGACAGGTTTGACTTTGCCCTGGTAAATGCCGCTGAAGAAGCAGGTGTTCGCGTTGTTTCCAAGTGCAAGGTGCTGGATTTTTCAGAAAACAGGGATTGCGTTGAAATTTTAACTGCCAAAGGAACGTTTTCATCCCGGTTTCTGGTGGGCGCGGATGGTGCGCTGAGTCTCGTAGCCCGAAAGGCGGGTTTTGAGAAACAGGGGCATCTCGTGCCGGCTTTTGAAACTGAAGTCGGGGTTGCCCCTGATCGGCTCCGTACCTATGATGGTGTCGTCCGTTTTGATTTCGGTATTGTTCCGAGAGGGTATGGTTGGGTATTCCCGAAAAAGGAGCATCTTTCCATAGGGGTGGGTCAGATGCGGAAGGGAAGCCTTCATCTTGAGAATACCCTGGAAAAATACCTCCGATATCTCGGGATGGAAGACTCCGTGGTTTTCTCGAAAAAGGGATTCGTGATCCCGGCCATGCCACGGCGCGATGGTTTTGTCAGAGGGCGCTCTTTGCTGGTGGGAGACGCGGCCGGCTTGGTTGATCCAGTCACCGGTGAAGGGATCTCTGCGGCCATTGAGAGCGGAAAAATCGCCGCGGCCGCCCTTGAAAAAGGCGTGTTCCGGCCGGACCAGGTCAAGGTGTATTATGAGGAAGTACTCCAGAAAAAGATCGTTAGAGACCTGAAATGGGGCTGGTTCGTTTCCCGTCTGGCATATGATTATCCGAAGATAAAGTCATGGCTCTTCCGTGTCTCTGGCGAGCAAATGTGTGAAACGATGACTGATATCATCTTCGGCAGGAAGACCTACCGGTCGGTATTCTCCAATCCCCTGACATACATGAGATTGTTTCTTCCGGTGCGGAAGTAAAGAGAGAAAGAGGAAGGTAAAAGGAAAAATGCAAAAGGAAGGAGGAGGTTAGTCATGAAAAAGTGGATTCTGGTCTTGGCGGGATTGTCGTTGGCACTTGGGGTGAACGCGTACGCGGCAAATCCAGAAGGGGATAACATCCTTGGAAAGTGGTTGACCGCGAATGGAAAATCCGTTGTCGAAGTCTCCCACTGCGGGGATGCCTACTGCGGCAAGATCGTATGGCTCAAAGTACCCCTGAACAAGGAGGGGAAGGAAAAGGTTGATGACAAGAATCCGGACGAGTCCTTGCGGAACCGGAAGATTGTGGGCTTGGAAATTCTCAAAGGTCTCCAGTACAAGGGTCCCAATAAGTGGGGAGGAGGCAAGATCTATGACCCGGACAAGGGCAAGACCT
>Ga0307426_1000853_pt1 | contig 20784 bp, 21 predicted proteins | sample SalMarWE160340MG_FD_202165 | JGI IMG/M metagenome (GOLD analysis project Ga0307426, IMG submission 202165) | Salt marsh sediment microbial communities from the Plum Island Ecosystem LTER, Massachusetts, United States - WE1603-40 | ecosystem: Environmental > Aquatic > Marine > Intertidal zone >...
AGAGAAAGAAAGCTATGCAAAATTCGAAAGTTTTGGTGCTGCATCGAATTACGGAAATAATGAAATAAAAATTGTAATTCAGAACCTGATTTCAAAAAAGCTAATAACAAGATCGCAGGGCAGCAACAGATATCTCGAACTTACGAGAGAAGGATTAGATCAAACAGAAAAAATAATTCCCCCAACTCCGAAAACAAACGATTACGAAAATGATCTCGGACTTTTTCACGTTTTAAAAGATGTAAGAAAAAAGGCTTCACAAAAATTTGTGCAAATACAATACCTTATTTGTCCGGATGAAGTTTTGAAAATAATTGCTAAAGAGAAGCCAAAAACCAAATCAGCATTGGCGGGAATTGAAGGCTTTAACAACAGGATGATGAATAAAGTGGGCGAAGATTTTTTAGAAGCAATAAATTCATATTCCATACTGGTAAAACCGACTAATTATAAGAGAGAAATACCGGGGAATATCCGTGAGACTTACAATCTTCTTAAAAAAAAATACAGCTTACAGGAAATTGCACAACTTAGAAAATTATCCGAACCGGTTATATCCATGCAAATCGAAACTATCCTTGAATATGATAGCGACTGCGACATCGAATATTTATTTGATAAGAATAATTACGAATTGATAAGTAAAGAAATTAAAAAGGGATTTTCTTCTTTAAAAGAACTAAAGGCAAAGCTTCCTCCAAAAATTACTTTCGCACATATAAGGATTGCCGTAGCAAAAAACAAAGCTACTTCTCTTTAGCGGTTTTTAATTCTTCCACATACTTAATAGCCTTATCAAAAAATTTTTCCCATTTTTCTTCAGAAGAATTATAATAATCGATCGTGTTTGTGTAGAGTGAATCTGAGATGTTATGTTTTTTAAGTACAATAGCTTTGATCGAATCAGTAGGAATTGAATTACTTTGAAGTGTATCCTGTGCCACAAGGATATCTACATAAACTTTGATGAATTCATCTTCCGGAATTGTTTCATCTTTGTTACAACCAACAATTAAAACAGATATAAAAACGCAAAACAGGAAACACTTTTTCATTAGAAAGATTAATTCATCTTTTTGCTTGCTTCGAAGAGAATTTTCTTTTCGCGTTCGGTAAGATTCTGATAACCGGATTCGCTTATTTTATCAAGAATTTTGTCAATCTCTTCCTGTGTTATCTTATCTTCATCTTTATGTTCTTTTTTGTCATCTATATCATAGTATTTAGCGTTTTCAATATTTCCGTATCGCTTTTTAAATTTTTCACCAATCCCGCTGAATGGATTTGTAAAACCCGCCCTGGAAGAATATGAACCTCTGCCTCCCAGTGAACGTTTTATAGGAGTATCAATTGAACTATCAAGCATTATAAATAGAAAGCCTGCAAGCGCACCGCCAAGATGTGCAAGATGCGCAATATTGCTACCCGCACTGTTAACTAATAAAAATTCAAGCACAATTAAAAATCCAATTAAATATTTAGCCTTAATGGGAACGAGAAACCAAAGGTAAATGTATCTGTCAGGAAATAATAATCCGAAAGCTATTAACACACCATAAATTGCACCCGAAGCACCAATTGTTAATCCCGGAAGGGCACCGAGTAATGGAGGAAGAAATAACTGTGATATTCCAGCAGCAACGCCACATAATAAGTAGTAGAAAAGAAATTTTTTAGAACCCCATAAATTTTCAATTTCCATTCCGAACATCCACAAGGCAAACATGTTAAAGAAAATGTGTCCAAAACCCCCATGCATAAACTGGTAAGTAATCAATTGCCAGATTTGGAAATTGGCTCCCGCACCCAATGGATTCAAAGCAAACCATTTGTTTAATATATAACTGCCAGGTACTCCACCTATCATAATATTCTCGAAAAAAATCTGGAATAAGAATACCACCCCATTAATGATAAGTAGATTTTTTAATACCGGCGGGAAAAAACTAAATCCGCCAAATCCTTTAGGTCTGTAATAACTCACATTTAATCCAATTTAAAAATTTTATTTGTCATTTAATGCTGCAACTCCGGGAAGGGTTTTCCCCTCAAGAAATTCTAACGAAGCACCGCCGCCGGTAGAAACGTGTGATACTTTATTTTCCAACCCGGCTTTGCTAATAGCAGCAGCAGAATCACCTCCGCCAATCACAGTTACACTTCCGTTCTTTGTAGCTTCAGCCAAAACATTTGCAATTGCGAAAGTTCCTTTAGCAAAGTTTTCCATTTCAAAAACTCCCATTGGTCCGTTCCAAACAATCGTTTTTGATTTTAGTAATTCATCACTGAATAATTTAACCGATTCAGGTCCGATATCCAATCCCATTTTGTTAACAGGAATATTATCCACAGAAACGGCTTCAGACGGAGATTCATTCTTAAATTCTTCAGCAACAATAACATCTTCCGGCAACAAAAATTTTACTTTTGAATTTTTTGCTTTATTAAGAATTTCAGTTGCCAGTTCAAGCTTTTCTTCTTCAAGCAGTGATTTACCAATCTCTTTTCCCATAGCCTTGAAAAATGTAAATGCCATTCCGCCACCGATTATCAAAGTATCCACCTTATCAAAAAGATTATTGATGACATCTATTTTACCCGATATTTTTGCACCACCTAAAACTGCACAATATGGTTTTTTAGGATCAGCCAATGCGGAACCAAGATAATCGAGCTCTTTTTTCATAAGATAACCCGCAGCAGAAACAGAAATAAATTTTGTTACACCCTCGGTGGAAGAATGGGCACGATGTGCACTGCCGAAAGCATCATTAATGTAAACATCACCAAGTGCTGCAAGTTCTTTAGATAGCTCAGGATCATTTTTTGTTTCACCGGCATGAAACCTTACATTTTCCAGTACCGTTACATCGCCCGGTTTCATAGTATTCACAACAGCATTAACTTCTTCACCAATACAATCATCTACAAATTTCACTTCTTTTCCAAGCAATTCACCCAGACGCACAGCAGTTGGTTTCAGACTGAACTTGGGATCTCTATTACCTTTTGGTCTTCCAAGGTGACTCATCAGGATCGCCATTCCGCCTTCACTGATTATTTTTTTAATTGTAGGAAGAGAGGCTCTGATTCTTATATCATTCGTGATGTTCTGGTTCTCGTCGAGAGGTACGTTGAAATCGACTCTAACCAAAACTTTTTTATTTTTTAGTTCAACATCATCAATGGTTAACTTTTTCATTTTAATCCCTCTTAAAGAAATTGAGTGGAGTTATTGGAGAATTTTATTTTTAAAATCTTAGGGAAACATAGTGTTCTTTGTGTCTTAGTGGTAAAACTTCATCACTAAGACACTTAGAACAATTCGATAACTTAGTAATTTATATCAAACCTGTAATCTAATCTGATTAAGAAACCTTCTTCATCAGATCGACAACACGGCAGGAATAACCGTATTCGTTATCGTACCATCCAACAACCTTAACAAGATTTCCCATAACCATGGTCGATTGAGAATCAAAAACAACTGAGTAAGTACTTCCAATAATATCAGCAGAGACTATCGGATCTTCAGTATATTCCATTATTCCCTTTAATGAACTGCCGGCAGCTTTTTTGAAAGCTTCATTAACCTGTTCAACTGTCGCTTCTTTTTTTACATTAGCAACAAAGTCGGTAATAGAACCATCCGGTGTAGGAACTCTTAATGAAAAACCATCGAGTTTACCTTTTAATTCAGGAATAACTTTTCCGATAGCTTTTGCTGCCCCGGTGGTCGTAGGAATAATCGAAAGGGCAGCAGATCTGGCTCTTCTTAAATCTTTATGTGGCAAATCGAGAAGTCTTTGATCGTTTGTGTAAGAGTGTACCGTTGTCATCAATCCTTTTTCAACACCGAAATTATCATTCAATACTTTGACCATAGGGGCAAGACAATTGGTTGTACATGAAGCATTTGATAAAATTTGTTCTTTACCGGTGATTGCATCTTCGTTTACACCAAGAACTATCATCCCATCGACATCGCCTTTAGGAGGCACGGTAAGGATAACTTTTTTTGCTCCGGCTTTAATGTGATTCATACAGCTTTCTTTATCGCGGAAAACACCTGTCGATTCAATTACAACATCAACATCTTTCCAGTTTAATTTTGAAGGATCTTTTTCTGCAGTAATTTTTATCCTGTCACCGTTTACGACTAAGTCATTTCCATCAACTTTAATATCGCCGTTAAATCTTCGGTGAACAGAATCATATTTTAATAAATGACCGAGAGTTTTAGAATCGGTTAGATCATTAATACCAACAAAATCGAATCTGCCTAACTCAAGGCATCTTCTGAAAACTAATCTTCCAATTCTTCCAAAACCGTTAATTCCGACTTTAATTGCCATTATTTTTCTCCTCAAATAAAAGTTAAGATTCAGTTAAATAGGGTTTGTAAAATTAGTTAAAGAGTGACGGAAATACAATCAGTATCCACGTGACTTTTTGTAAATTGTGCGTTAAATCATGCAAAATTATACATCAGGATTTTAGAAAAACGATCCGGCAATAATTTTTTGTGATAAAATTTATATATTTAGCAAAAACAAATACTTGCAATAAAAAATTAAGAGGTTAAGATGGTACCCACAAAAGTTCAGACTGCATTAAATAATCAACTAAATGAGGAGATGTTCGCGTCCTACAGCTACCTTGCAATGTCTGCATATTTTGAATCACACGACTTAAGCGGATTTGCAGGCTGGTTTAAAGCACAATCAGCAGAAGAGTACGGACATGCAATGAAGATATTCGATTATTTACATCAGGCTGGAGGCAAGGTAACTTTGAAAGATATTAAACCTCCTAAGATCGATTGGAAAAAACATCTTGATGTTTTCAAAGATATGTATGCCGCAGAACAAAAAGTTACGAGGTCGATAAATTCTATTGTGGAATTATCCGGTAAAGAAAAAGATTATGCAACAAATAATTTTCTTCAGTGGTTTGTAAGTGAACAAGTTGAAGAAGAAGCTACTTCACAAAAGTTATTAAAGAGAATGGAAATGGTTGGTAATAATATGCCGGGGTTAATGATGATGGACAGAGAAATGGGAATGAGGGCAACTCAACAATAAGTTTTTAATTTATCGAAAATAAAATAAATTAAAGTAGAGGCACTAGCAATTACTTTGTAATATCAGCAAGCGGAACTGCTGTGTTTCTCATCGAATGAACTTTATTAGCAATAGGAAGATTAATTTCTTTGCTTACCCTTGCTTCAAAATAATCTCTGAACCTTGTAACCATATACCTTACAGGCCAGGCAGCAGCTTCACCTAATGCGCAGATCGTATTTCCCTCGATGTTATTTGCAATTGAGATCAGAAGATCGATATCACTGATCGATCCTTCACCCCTTAGAATTCTTTGCAAGACTTTTTCCATCCAGCCCGTACCTTCACGACAGGGTGTACATTGTCCGCAAGACTCGTGATGATAAAAATGAGCTATCCTTGCAAGAACTTTAACAAGATCGGTATTCTCATCCATTACTATTATTCCACCGGTTCCAATTGCAGAACCGACCGTTTTTAAAGATTCAGCATCCATCTTCACGCCTTCAAGCTGATCCCCTCTTAACGGCGGCATAGATGAACCGCCGGGAATAACGCACAATATATTTTTATTACCGGGAACTCCTCCAGCGTAGTTATAAATGATATCCGTTAAAAGTGTACCGGATGGCAGTTCATAAATTCCCGGTTCATTTACGTGTCCGCTTACACCGAATAAAATTGTCCCCGGATGTTTCGGCTCACCGATAGCAGCAAACCATTCCCAGCCTTTTTCTATAATTTTGGGAACGTTAGCTAAGGTTTCAACATTGTTAATAGTTGTCGGATTTCCCCACAATCCGTTTTGTGCAGGGAATGGAGGTTTAACTCTTGGATAACCTCTCTTCCCTTCTAACGAATTCATCAAAGCGGATTCTTCACCACAAATGTATGCCCCGGCACCTTTGTGAATATAAATATCACAATAGAAATCAGTACCGAATGTTTCTTTCATCTTCTCACCAATGTAACCTTTTGCGTAAGCATCGTCCAATGCTTTTTGCATAAGCTTAATCCATTTATGGTATTCACCTCTCATATAAAGGTAAGCCGTCTTTGCACCGATTGCATAACAACAAATCAAGATACCTTCAATTAATTGATGAGGATTGGATTCAAAGATTTGCCTGTCTTTAAAAGAACCCGGTTCGCTTTCGTCACCGTTGACACAAAGATATTTTGGTTTGTCTGTGGTCTTTGGCATAAAGCTCCACTTCAAACCAGCAGAAAAAGCAGCACCGCCTCTTCCTCGTAAACCCGACTTTTTAACCTGGTCAATTATGTCATCGGGTGATTGAGAGAATGCTTTCTTAGCTGCAGCAAATCCACTATGTTTTTCATAAACATCAATCAGGTGAAGATTTTCTATGTCGGGAAGAACGATCTTTTCCATTTATTTTGCATTCCTCAAAGAGGTAAGAATTTCTTCTACTTTTTCTTTATTAAGATTTTCGTAATAATCTTCATTAACGGCAATCATCGGTGCAGTACCGCAGCTTCCCATACACTCAACTTCTTCAAGTGAAAATTGATGATCCTCCGTTATACCTAGATGATCAATTCCAAGTTTATCTTTTACCTGATCCCAGATTTCATAACCACCACGAAGCATACAGGAGACATTTGTACATACCTGAATATGATATTTTCCCATCTGTTTTTGATAAAACATAGTATAAAAAGTAACAACACCAAGAACTTCTTCAGGGGTAATTTCAAGTATCTTTGCCGTTTCAGTAATCACTTCGTTCGAAATAAAACCATTCTGTTCCTGCCCGATATAAAGTGTTGCCATTACAGCAGGTTTCTTTTCAGGATACTTTTTTATTTCCTGCTCGATTCGTTTAATATTTTCTTCGGTGAAAGTAAAGTTCATGTTTAAGTTCAGGTTCAAGTTTAAGTATTTTTAATTCTCATTATTACTTGATGATTCATATTTAAATTCATTTTCATAAACTCTATCTGAGTTGCTTTTGATTAATCCAAATAACATCGATACAATTTCAATAATTATTTTCTTTCCTTCCAACGCTACTTCTTCTGAAATCTTTCCCTTTTTCATTAATACATCCAGGCAAGCAGCAGATTCAAGAGCAGAACCTCTTGCAATATCATAAAAACGGCATTTATCTTTTCCAGTGTATTTACCCGTCCCTTCAGCAATATTTAAAGGAATGGATGTCGAGGCTCTATCTAATTGATCACTTGCACTAATTTTAAGAGTTTCAATATTAATAACTTTGTGAACAAACTCAATAAAATCTAAAGAACGTTGATACACAATTAGTTTTTCATGACCTAAATTCATTGTGCCACCCAATAATTCTTGAACATAAACTTATACTTGAACTTTCTCATTTATCCGCTTCACCCATTATCGGATCGATACTGCCAATTATTGCTACAACATCTGATATCATTTGTCCCACAAGTAATCTCGGCAATACCTGTATATTGTTAAACGAAGGAGAACGGATTTTACATTTCCACGGATGACCTTCACCTTTACTTACGAGATAGAATCCCAGCTCACCTTTAGAACCTTCAATTGCATGATATATTTCTCCTTCGGGAGGATTAATACCAAAATTTACAATCATAAAATCGTGAATAAGCTCTTCCATCTTTGTATAGACTTCTGTCTTATGCGGAAGAACTTTTTTCGGTTGATTCAAGAGCACTTCACCCTGAGGCATTTTATCGAGAACCTGTCTTACTATTTTCGTACTTTCACGCATTTCATCAAGCCGGACAAAATATCTTGCAAGACAATCACCTTCTGTGTAAACAGGAACATCAAAATCCAAATCTTTGTATTTAAGGTAAGATTGAACTTTTCTTAGATCATAGGGTACACCACTTGCGCGGATATTCGGTCCTGTAAAACCCAGGTCAATCGCTTCTTCTTTACTGATAACACCCACGCCATCTACTCTTTCAATAAATATTCTGTTTGTGTTTATCAGTTTTTCACATTCAGCCAGGTTATCCTCAAACTGATCGATAAACCATTTTGTTTTTGCTAATGCTTCAGGCTGAGCATCATTTGCAACACCACCGATTCTTGTATAGCTATTTGTGAATCTAGCACCGCAAAGTATATCCCAGATATCAAGCACTTTTTCTCTTTCCCGCAATGTCCAGAGAAAAACCGTAAGTGCGCCAACATCCATCGCAAAAGATCCAATTGCAACAAGGTGAGATGTAATACGTGCAAGCTCAGCAATCATCATTCTTATGTACTGCGCTCTTGGAGGTGCTTCAATTCCTGCAAGTTTCTCTACAGCAAGAACCCATCCAACATTGTTTGCCATTGGTGAAATATAATCCAGCCTGTCGGTGTGAGGTATGAATTCATAATAACTCATGTTCTCGGCAAGCTTTTCATAACCCCTGTGGAGGTAACCAAGATCGGGAACACAGGCAATTACCGTTTCTCCATCAAGTCTAAGAACTAATCGTAAAACACCATGAGTAGCCGGATGCTGAGGACCCATATTGAGAATCATTTCATTCTCAAGAGCGTCGTCAATAGTGATATCTGTTTCAGTATCGAGGAGCGCCTGAATTATTTTCGGATGGATTTCTTTTAAGTCTGGATCCATAATCTCTCTATTTCTTTGGCAACGGAATTGAACCGGGTATGCCCATTAACGGAAAATCTTTTCTTAAAGGATAATACTCAAAATCTTCCGGCATGTACATTCTTCTTAAATCGGGATGATTGTTAAACTTAATCCCGTACATATCATAAGCTTCTCTTTCCTGCCAGTTTGCTGCTTTCCAAACAGATGTTACCGAATCAATTTTACAATCAGACTCATCTACATCAGCTTTTAATCTTAGTCTGAAATTATTATTGATAGAATAAATCTGATAGACAACCGTAAACCTGTCTTTTCTCTTCGCCCAGTCTATAGCCGTTATATCTTCACAAAAATTAAATTCAAGATCAGGATCGGATTTTAGAAATGAACATACATCAACAACAATCTCTTTGGGAAACTTGATGGTCAGTTCATCCCGGTAATTAGTTGACTCAAAATTCGTATCTGGAAAATGCTCTTTGAGTTTTTGTACTACGAGTTCTTTTAAATCCATACTTTAATTACGCTGCGTTAGTTCAAGTTCGGGAGGTTTCGCATTTTTGAAATCTGCGGCTTTCGTTCTTCCAATTTTATCCTGTATCATAATTAAAGCATTAAGAAGATTATCGGGACGAGGCGGACAGCCAGCTAAGTAACAATCTACAGGTAAGAACTGATCGATTCCCTGTACAACGGAATATGTTCTGTAAATTCCACCTGATGCGGTACAGGCACCCATTGCAATTACCCATTTCGGGTCGGGCATCTGATCATAGATTTTTCTTACTACCGGAGCCATCTTGTAAGTTACAGTTCCGGCAACAATCATCAAATCGCACTGACGTGGAGTAAATCTCATTACTTCGGATCCGAATCTTGCAATATCATATTTCGGATCGCCCACAGCCATCATTTCGATTGCACAGCATGAAATTCCCATCGGCATTGGCCAGACAGAACTTTTTCTTGCCCATGCAACTAATGCATCTACTTTTGTAGTGAAATATCCATCTTGCTTCAACAACGATTCTAATCCCATTTGAATCCTCCTTTCTTAAACGCATATAAATATCCCAGTTCAAACACTATCAGAAAAATAAGCATCGACACAAAAACGGAGGTTCCGAATTCAGCAAATAACTTTTTAAATTCGACTGCCCACGGATAAACAAAAATTACTTCGATATCAAAAATTATAAACAACATTGCAACTAAATAATACTTTATTGAAATCCTGTCCTTTGTTGTACCCACCGGTTTCATACCGCTTTCATAAGTAGAAAGCTTCTCCGCATCCGGTCTTTGAGGACCAAAAAGAACAGAAGAAAACGCGATTGCTATTGCTATAGCAACAGCAATAATCAGCACTAAAAATACCGGTATGTAGGTTTCAAGCATATCGTTTATTCTTAAATATTGGGTTCAAAAATATCCAAAAAATGCACCAGTGTCAATTTAAACGCTCATACCGCTTAACGATTTGACCCAAACAAATTAATAAGATTGTGAGACATAAACTTCAACGTAAAACTTTGTAAAGAACCGACGGGGGATTATTAAAATATACCACGGTTTTAAGTCCCGGATGTGGAGATTTAGGATTCAACAAAGACTGGAATTCTCTTCTCATTCCTGCTTCTATCGGGCTGAAATAGAGATAATCTACATCATGTTTTCTAAACGAATCTATAAGCGCAGGATATGTATTAGCCAGAGGTAAAAGATAAAAGTCCATATTTAAATAATATGCTACGTGCGGTTTCCTTGCAGCAATCTTTTTACCTTTTTCACTATCGGGTAAATGAGTTTGATACCAATCTCGCAACGTGAGCAATTCTGCCGGACCGGAATCGATTCTTGAACTGTTGAACGAAACAGAATTTGAAAAGGTGACTATTATAAGTACAACGGTAACAATATATCCCAACTCAGCGGGTAATTTTTTGTATAAGAATAATTTTTCATTAAAAAACACATCGAGTGCAATAACTGTGTAAAACGGGATAAGAAAGATTGAGAATCTTTCGCTGTAAAAAACCAGAAGCAACAATCCGAAGAAAAAGATATTCGAAAGGTAATAACCCGTTTGAATACTCTTCCAGTTTTTATAAGGTTTAGATAATATTAATATTATCATTCCGAGAATTACAAAAGCGCCTACATACCAACCCATCAGTCTTTCCATGTCAGAAATAAAATGTCCACCGAGATTCCCGATTATCATCGAAATGAATTTGAAAAAATCTCTGCCGATTACATCAAACAAAGATGTAAAGCTGCTGCTTTCTTTAAACCAGAATTGATCCCAGGATATCTTACCTTTTCCGAAAAGTTCGTAAGCAATATTTTTATAATTCTCGTTATAAAAGAAACTTCCCTTTTCGCTTAAACAATAAATTCCCCACGGAGTAAACGTAAGAATGAAAGACGCAAGAAAAATAACCGAAGACTTTATTCTCTTCAGCCAATTTACACTCCAGTAATTAACAAATAAAATAATTACGATGAATCCGAGCAGGAATACACCATTGTAACGTGTAAGGTAAGACAATCCTCCCAAAACACCTGCAATAATCAGATTTTTATAATTTAAATCCTTCTCTCTAAAAAAGAAGAAAAGAGTACCGGTTGCCAGTGCATTAAAAACCATATCTGTGCCGGCACTGTAAGTGTATTGAACAAAAATAGGATTTACTGCAAGAATTAAAGTTGCAAAAAAAGCAAGCTGCGGTGTAAAAATTTTTTTTATTAGTTCAAAATTAAAAAATATTACAAGCGAACCGGATATTATTCCCAACAATACACCGGATAAGAAATAATTTGAAAAAACAAGGTTAAATATTCCCAGTATCATAGGGTAAAGTGGGCCTCGAAACTGATCAATTTTTATAGTGCCGTTCAGGAAACTTTTTGCACCTGGCACATAACTCCAGAAGAAATCTGTCTCCACACCATAATCTCCAACCTTATGATACATAAGACTGACAATCAGCAGGACAAGAAAATAAAGAAGTGCAATCGATAGCCCGGTATATTTATAGAGAACAATGTTATTAAACAATTCTTTTAGCGAATTGTTGTTTTTTTTCTGCGAAATTTTTTTCTCAGATTTCTTTACTGATTTTTTTGAGGACATTACGATTAAAATAATTTAAATAGCATTATTAAATCCGGGATAATTACCTGTTGATCTAATTTACTCGATTCTGATTTGCTAAAATAATAAATTGCAGGAAAGGATAGCTTTTTTCATTTCTTAATTCTTTTTAATTTGATCTTTAAGTTACAATTTGAAAACAAAAAAGTCTTACTAAGGATAAATTTTTGAAGAATATCCTTCGAGTATTGTTTATTATCATAATTTTAAGACCTAACTGCTTTTCCCAAGATAGTACAGATTCATTTGAATATTTTGAACAACCACAGCAATTTAACAACCTTTTTTCAAATTTTGATAAACAATTAAACACTTATCATCTTAACTCAGGGTTTATTTTAAACGGAGACTATTCAAATTTTAATTTAAACCTCTCCGAAAATTTCAGATCCACATTGTTTCTTTCCTCTTCCAAAACAATTAGAGATGAACAATATTTTAAACTGAACAGCCGGTATAAGTTAGATGAAAATTATAGTTTGGGTTTTTCAGTAAACAGCAGTATCCTTTCCGATGACAGGGATATTCAGCTGAACGAGGCATCTATAAATTACCTCACTGTTTTCAGTGAAATCAATATAGCTGATCACCTGATGATTTCACCATTCGGAGGGTACTCTACAAACAAGCAGGTTGGTATTCTGGATAACGGACCCGTTTACGGAATCGAAGGAATTACTCAAAATATTTCCTCACCGGATTTCATATTGAATTCTGCATTTCGTTTCAGAAATGAAGATATATTGCCAAGAAAAAATCTGTTAAGGTATCTGGGTTTATCCATTATTAATCCGTTTAATCCACAGGTCACAAATTATATTACAGGCAGATATACAAGCAACAGAAAAGATTTTTACATACCGTCTGATTCGATTACATCTTCAACATTCGATATTGTAAACAATATTGAAGGACGTACTGAATCAGTATTTCTAGCTGAAGACAGGTTAAGGTACAAGGATTTTATAAACAATTTTGATCTTGATTTGACCGGTGGTGTTAACTGGCGTACCATCGACAGAGACAAACGTTATAAAACAGCAAAGTATCAATCGTACCGGATTTTTGATACAAAAATTGATGAACTAGTTTTATCTTTTGAATCCTCTGTTTTCTATCATTCGGATTTTTTTAATGGATCGATAAAACTAAATGTTGCGGAAAGAGATGAAAAGCATATCACAAAAAATTTCGAGGGTGTTGCAGAAAGTTTTTTTAATCTCCGTTCTGATCTTGAAAGCAGGAAAAACAATAATTCAACACGAGCAACTTTGGCATTTACGGGTAATTTTAATATTTCACAATCAGATAAGTTAGTTCTGAGTTTATATCATAATAAGCTGAAGTATGATACGCCAAGTACCGAAAATGACGACGATCGTGATGAACTTTTATCAATAATAAGGATGGGTTATTTTAAAAAACTTTCCCCATTTTTCAGAGTATTTGCAAACACTGAAGCAACTTTTAGTCATGTTGTATATATTTTTGCCAGCAGAAGTTCAAATAATAATATAAACCGGGTGTTTCGTTTATCAACGGGTGGCTATTATAATGGTGCAAATGTATCCACATTAAATTCCTTCGAAGTATCAGCGAACTATACCGTTTACGATTTTGAGGATATCAGTTCAAATCTTAAAAGCTATTCATTCAGGCAATTTACCGCTAATGATTCCACGTGGATTAAATTCGGTAAAAGATTCGGGTTTGCCATTACAGGTTATTTTAAAATTTCTGAGAATGCGGATCTGAACTGGGGTGAATTTTCCGAACGACCCACGCGATACCTGCGTGAAATATTTGCCGATCCAATGTTTCTACTTACCAAAGGCAATTCTCATATAGGAATTGGTGCAAGATATTTTTCACTTAACACATTCAGCTACAAACAATTAGAAAAAGTTCCTGATTCAAAGTATTTAAGCATCGGACCGCTTGTTGAAATTTTATATAATTTATTTTCTTCTCTTTATATAAAACTCAACGGCTGGTATGAGTTTATTTCTATCAATGATGCATCCGTAAGGGAAAGAGTAAATCTTATAACAACTTTGAATTGGAAATTCTAAGTTGAAAACTTAAAAAATATTATTATCTTAAGCTGTGAAAATAAAGGTATAATTTGGCTGAAGAAAAATATCACCTCGAAATAGAAAGCGATCCGAATAATTTAATTACGGTTGAAGAATTCGTAAACTATTTCTGCAAGGATGTCAAGCTACCCGAAGAAAAACTTTCCGACGTACTTTTAGCAGTTACAGAAGCAACAACCAATGCAATTATCCATGCAAATAAATCCAACGCCAGTAAATTAGTTACTATTGATGTTGAGATTAAAAACTCAAAATTAATTGTAAAAGTGAAAGATGAGGGAGAAGGATTCGATCCGGGAGAAATTCCTGATCCCACTGAGCCTGAAAACCTGCTAAAAGATCACGGAAGAGGCGTTTACCTGATGAGAGTTTATATGGACGATCTTGAATACCAAAGAACACCAACCGGAATGTTGACCATTCTTACATTGAACCTCTGATCCCGTACAATTAATAAAAATATTTCTTTCCATTTACCACGTCTTACAAAATTTTCTTATTTTAACAGCTAATAATTGTTCTTACTAATATTTTTTTAGCGGGAGTTAACATGAGCAGAAAAAAAATAGCATTAATAGGCGGCGGGCAAATTGGCGGGGTTTTAGCACAACTTATCGCCCAAAAACAACTTGGTGATGTTGTGATGTTCGATGTTGTTGAAGATATGCCACAAGGCAAATCTCTTGATATAGCAGAAGCTTCGCGTATCGATGGTTTCGATGTTAAAGTAACAGGAACCAACGATTATAAAGACATTGCCGGTTCCGATATCATCATCATTACGGCTGGATTACCAAGAAAACCAGGTATGAGTCGTGATGACTTATTAACAACTAATGCAAAAATAATGAAAGCCGTTGCAGAAGGAGTAAAATCAAACGCGCCAAATGCAATTGTTATTATTATTTCAAATCCACTCGATGCAATGGTAACGTTGTTTAAAAAAGTTACAGGCTTTCCAAGTAACAGGGTATTCGGACAGGCAGGTATTTTGGATTCATCAAGATTTTCATCCTTTATTGCATGGGAATTAGGAGTTTCCGTTAAAGATGTTAATGCGATGGTTCTTGGTGGTCATGGAGATACGATGGTTCCGATAATCCGTTATGCAAATGTAAACGGTATTCCTGTTATGGAACAACTTGAAAGAAAGTATGGCGATAAAGCCAAAGCAAACGAAGTTATGACTGCAATGGTAAACAGAACAAAAATGGCTGGTGGTGAAGTTGTAAAACTTTTAAAAACCGGTTCGGCATTTTACTCACCGGCTGCTGCTGCAGTTACAATGGCTAAGGCAGTCATCTATGATGAAAAAAGAATCCTTCCAGTTTGTGCATTCTTAAATGGAGAATTTGGAGTGGATGGTTATTACCTGGGTGTTCCTGCTGTTGTAGGAGCTACCGGTGTAGAAAAAGTAATAGAGTTCTCTTTGAATGAAGAAGAGCAAAGTTCACTCGATAATTCCAAGAATGCTGTTAAAAAGCTTATTGGTGATATGGAAAGACTGGGATTTTAGGAATCTCTTTCATAATCTTTTCCTGAAAGGAAAAGAAATATTTAAAACAAAAAACCCTCTTTTTAAAGAGGGTTTTTCAATAAACCTTATTTAATTTACGATGCGGTTTGTACACTTACATATTTTCTGTGTCCGCGTTTTACCTCAAATTTAACAATACCATCGGCAACCGCAAATAATGTATCATCACCGCCTTTTTTAACATTCATACCAGGATGAAATTTTGTGCCTCTTTGTCTTACAAGGATATTTCCCGCCAGCACCTTTTCACCACCGAATTTCTTAACACCAAGATATTGCGGGTTACTGTCCCTGCCGTTTCTTGATGAACCTTGTCCTTTTTTATGAGCCATTGCTTAAACTCCTTTAACCGATCTTTGTAATTTCTATTTTAGTTAACTGCTGCCTGTGCCCATTAAATTTCCTGTAACCTTTTCTTCTCTTTTTCTTAAAGACAATAACCTTATCATCTTTCAGATGTTCCAGAACTTTTGCAGTAACTTTAGCACCCTTAACAGAAGGATTTCCTATCTTTGTACTTTTATCGTCACCTACAACCAGCACATTATTGAATGTTACCGAAGCATTTGGTTTATTCGATAATCTTGGTACATAATAAGTAGTTTTTTCCAATACTTTAAATTGTTGTCCTGCAATATCAACAACTGCAAACATTATTTCCTCGTTCTTTAAATTTTAGCTTATAAAGTTAGTAAAACAGATTTAATATGTCAATCAAAGATGCAATGATAAAGTGTGAAAAATAATGGTTATTTCTTCAATTTGAAGAGAAATTCGCTGCCTTCATTCAGAATGCTTTTTACCTCAATTATGGAAGTATGCGCTTCAAGGATATGCTTTACAATTGCCAGCCCCAAACCGGTTCCTCCAACAGAGCGGGAACGAGCTTTATCTACACGATAAAATCTTTCGAAAATCCTGTTTATAGATGATTCCGGAATTCCAATGCCAGTGTCTTTGATGATGAACTTAGCATTTTTCTTCCCTTCCTCAACAATTACTTCAACTTTTCCTTTATCAGTATACTTAATGGCGTTTTGAATAAGGTTTACAAATACCTGTTTAAGTTTTTCTTTATCCCCGAAAACTTCCAGGTCATCTCTTACCTGCTGATAAATTAATTTCAAACCTTTTTCTTCAGCATGTGGTTTTAGCTGGCGAATGATTTCTTTTATATATTCGTTTACTCTGAAAAACCTGTAGCTCATCCTCATCTCACCCGATTCGATCATCGAAATATCAATCAAATCGTTAAGAAGATTGCTTAGACTAATTGTATGCTGGTTAGCTTTTTGTAGAAATTGTTTATTTACTTTCGGATCGTCGATTGCACCGTCAAGTAAGGTTTCAATAAATCCCTGGATCGTAAAAATAGGTGTACGCAATTCGTGCGATACATTTGCAATAAATTGTGATCGAACTTTCTGCAGTCTTTCAAGATGTTTGATGTCGTCCATGCTTCGCTGGTACATTTGCTTTATTTCTTTTTCCAGGAGAACTAAGTGTCTGTCTAATACTATTTCATCTGCAGAATTATAGCCTCCTTCCCTTATTTTCTTTATAATTGATTCTATTTCATCAAGCTCACTATTACGCCGTTTTCCTACCTTGTACATTACATAAAGACTAACTGCAAAGACAATTAAATAAACAGCTAATACACTGATTGAGTGTTCAGATAAAAGAAAGAAAACTAAAATTAAAATGATGAGAAAAAGAAGGTATTCTTTATAATAAACGAGAGAAGATCTCAGGTTTGTATTAAATTCATTAAACACTTTTGAACTTATACCCGACTCCTTTTATTGTCTCAACAAGATCGGAATGCTTGCCTAACTTTTCCCTTATTTTCCTGATGTGAACATCCACGGTTCTATCAACTACAAAAACATCAGCACCCCAGACTTCTTTCAACAACTCAGCGCGGTCATACACTCTTCCAGGATTATTAGCAAGAAAATATAAAAGTGAGAACTCCTTCCTTGGAAAAACCGTTTCAACATTATCTATCTGCACAATAAATTTTCCCCTGTCTATTACAAGAGGACCGACTTCGAGAACGGTAGATTTATCTCCGGTTTTATCTTTTTCATATTTTCTCAGATTCAGCTTAACCCTGGCTAATAATTTTTTTGGTGAAATCGGCTTCTGAACATAATCACTTGCACCGAGTTCAAGTGCTTTTATTTCATCTATTTCGCCGGATTTTGCTGTTAGAAAAATGATGGGAATATTCTTAAAACTTTCATTCTCTCTTATCTTTTTGTAAACATCATAACCATCAAGATGAGGCATCATTATATCGAGAATTATAAGGTCGGGATTTTCGGATAACTTTTTTAATGCTTCAAGCCCGTCGTAACCAACGATTACTTCGTAACCTTTTTGTTCAAGATTGTACTGCAGGAATTCAACTATGTCTCGTTCATCATCAACTAATAAGATTTTACTCATACTAATTTACTTTTACTTCCTGTTGTTTCTTTGCCGATTTGTACATTGTTTCAATAACTTTCAATCTTTCTACAGCTCTTTCAGCCGATGAAAATAAAGGGCTCAATCCGCGTACCGCACTTACAAAACTTTTAAGTTCATTAAAATAAGACTTTTTAAATAATTGTGATGGGCTATCGGACATATTTGGTTTTAAATCGACAAGCTGGTTTTCCACTTTTTTATAAATATGCAGTGGGGTCGTTGTAACGCTGCCTTTAGAACCATAAATAGTGATCTGGAAGAAATCCTTTTCAATCGGCAAAGTCCAGCTTGTCTCAATGTTTATTATTTTAGAATCTTCACATCTTAAAAAACTGATTGAGGTATCCTCGAGATTTTTAGTATTCTGATAAAAATTTTGTGTCTGTACAGAATTCACCTTCGGATGACCTATTAACCACAAAGAAACATCAAGCAGGGAAATTCCAAGATCGAGCAAAACGCCGCCGCCTGCTTCTTCCCTTCTAGTAAACCATTTTTCTTCACTACTTTGTTTTCGTATCCACTGTGATTTTGCATAAAATGGTGTGCCAATCTCGCCAGCCTGTATCATACTTTTAAGCAATAAAGTATCTGGACGAAAACGAAGATTCATCCCAATCATCAGCTTACGTTTGTTTTTCTCTGCAGCGTTTAAGATTGAGTCGGTTTCTTTTACGTTCCGGGCAATTGGTTTTTCAACGAGAACATCTTTGCCTGCATTCAGGCAATCGATGGTTATTTCTTTATGAAGACTAGTCGGTGTGGAAATAATTACTGCATCTACTTCGCTTTTTTTAAGTAGCTCTTTGTAATCTTTATAACGTTCAGGAATGTTAAATTTATCTGCAATTGTATTTAGGCGGCTAGGTTTTACTTCTGCTACGGATATTATATTAACATTATTAATTTTTAGAAGATTCGGAAGATGAACTAATTGTGCTACCCCTCCCAGTCCGATAACAGCAATTTTGACATTTCCCGTCAAATGGTTACTCTCCTCTTTGCAACTTTGCTTTTGCAAAACGCTTTTACTTTTTCTCTTATTCCTTCAGCATCAATTCCAAGTTGAGCATGAAGTTCCTGCTGTGTACCATGCTCTATAAACTCATCGGGCAAACCAATTCTCAGAATATCATTTTTATAATTTTTCTCGGCAAAGTATTCAAGAACACCGCTGCCAAATCCGCCTTTTAGACTATTTTCTTCCAAAGTAATTATTTTATTAAACTTTGATGCTATTTCATCAAGCTTTTGCTCATCCAGAGGTTTCGCAAATCTCATATTTATTACTTCAGCACTAACTCCTTCTTCATTTAACATTTCTGCTGCGTTTAGAGAATACTCAACCATTTTTCCTAAAGCAAGGAATGCTACATCTTCACCCTTAATCAATGATTCACTTTTACCGATTTCGATTTTTTCAAAACCATCTTTTAACGGAACACCAAACGCACTTCCTCTTGGATACCGGATTGCAATCGGTCTGTCACAATGTTCAACAGCAGTGTAAAGCATATCCCTCAATTCAGATTCATCTTTTGGAGCCATAATAGTCATACCGGGTATAAGTCGCAGGTAAGTGAGATCGAAAGCACCATGGTGTGTCGGTCCGTCGGCACCAACCAATCCTGCTCTATCGAGCACGAAAACGACATGCAGCCTCTGAAGACTTACATCGTGTATAATCTGATCAAACCCTCTTTGTAAAAAGCTTGAATAAATTGCAACAACAGGAATAATCCCTTGTGTCGCGAGACCTGCAGCAAATGTAATCCCATGCTCTTCTGCAATTCCTACATCAAAATAATTCTTAGGATGTTTTTCTTTAAGAATATCCAATCCGGTTCCATCGGGCATTGCTGCTGTTATTCCAACTATTCTGGGATTATTATTCACTAGTTCAACAAGTGCATTACCGAATATTTTTGTATACGATGGAGTTGAAGATGCTTTCTTAATCGCTTTACCGGTAAGCTTATCAAAAGGTGTAGAAGCATGAAGCCGCTGCGAATGTCCTTCCGCCGGTTCATAACCTTTTCCTTTTTCAGTAATAGCATGAACGAGGATTGGACCTTTAAGATCCTTTACTTGTTCAAAAATTTTAACCAATTGATGAACATTATGTCCGTTAACAGGTCCAAAATACCTGAAGCCTAAAGCTTCGAATAGCATACCGGGAGTTATAACCGATTTAATACCGGATTCAAGTCTTGCTGCAATTTTTCTCATCCTATCGCCAAACTGATCGAGCTTGCCCGTCAAATCCCAGATCTGTCCTTTAAACTTATTATAATCCGGATGAGAGATCATTTCAGTAAAATAATTTGAGATTTGCCATACGTTTGGAGCAATAGACATATTATTATCATTCAATACAACAATCAGATCTGCTTTATTAATACCGGAATTGTTCATTGCCTCATAAGCCATTCCACCTGTCATAGCACCATCACCGACAACGGCTATAACTTTTCTATTTTCTTTCTTCATTTCTCGTGCAACAGCCATACCGAGTGCGGCTGAAATTGAAGTGGATGCGTGACCGGCACCGAAAGCATCGTATTCACTTTCACTTCTTTTTAAAAATCCGCTGATGCCGTTTAATTTTCTTATTCTTTTAAGAGCTTCTTTTCTTCCTGTTAGAATTTTATGAGGATATGCCTGGTGCCCCGTGTCCCAAACTACCAGATCGTAAGGTGTATTAAAAACTTTGTGAATCGCTACAGTTAATTCTATTGCACCTAAACCACCTCCGAAGTGTCCACCGATTTCAGAGATAGTATCGATCAAATATTCGCGTATATCTTTACATAACTTTTTTAAATCAGGAACGGATAAATGTTTAATATCTGCGGGAGTGTCTACT